>Ga0310691_10002222_pt1 | contig 26506 bp, 27 predicted proteins | sample 176DNAGHGlowgp2_FD_203887 | JGI IMG/M metagenome (GOLD analysis project Ga0310691, IMG submission 203887) | Sheep rumen microbial communities from Palmerston North, Manawatu-Wanganui, New Zealand - 1766 DNA GHGlow gp2 (v2) (version 2) | ecosystem: Host-associated > Mammals > Digestive system >... | reverse complement strand
CTTACACTTGCTATTATTCAGGCACTCATGGTTGTTGTTGGCGGAGAAAAATATGCTATTCCTCTTGATTCCATTCAGAGTATTGAGGATGTAGCTCCCACAGATATTAAGACAGTAGAAAATAAGGAAGTTATCAATTTAAGAGGTAGTGTAACTCCTATCATTCGTGTAAGCGACGCACTTGAAACAGAGAGCAACAAGGATGCAAACGAAGATCTTGTAGTTGTTATCACAAGAAAAGGTGATCAGCAGTTTGGTCTGGTTATCGATGAACTTATGGGACAGCAGGAAATCGTTATTAAGCCACTTGGCAGATATATGAGTAAATGCCGCATGATAAGTGGTGCGACAATTCTCGGTGATGGCGAGATTGCTCTGATCCTTGATACTAATCAGCTTGCTTAAAAGTGATCAATTGGCGAAGTCTTTTTAAAGAAAGGATGACATTATGAATGAATTAAGAGATACACAGGATGTCGGCGAACTGATCCAATACATCATAATCAGACTCGGCGATGAGCAGTATGGAATAGATATTAAATATATTGATAACATTGTACGTATGCAGCAGATAACGAGAGTCCCTCAGGTTGCGCATTATCTCAAGGGCGTTATCAACATCCGAGGTGTCATTGTTCCTGTAATGAGCCTTAGACTGAAAATGGAGATGGATCCCGATGAGATTACGGATAAGAGCCGTATTATCATCCTTAAGGCAGAGGAAGACACTCTTATCGGAATCATAGTAGATCAGGTTAACCAGGTTCTTACACTTGGCTCTAATAGTATTGAAAAGGTTACATATTCGGCTGATAAAGGTAAAAAGATCAACAGCTTCATAAGTGGCGTAGGAAAATATGAAGGCGGTCTGGTATCTATCCTTGATCTTAATATGGTTGAGATGGAAGAGGATAAAACTAAAGCCTGATAAAACTATGGCACGATGATCATTTTTATATTGCGAAGGAGGAATACCTTTGGGTGAGATGAATTTGGATAGTTTGTCCAGCCAGTACTATGACGTACTGAAAGAATTGGGAAATATCGGTGCGGGGAATGCTACCACAGCACTTGCTCAGATGCTTAATACCAAGGTTGATATGTCTGTTCCGCAGGTTAAACTACTCGATTTTAAGGATGTTGGAGACCTGATGGGTGGTGCAGAGCAGATAATGACAGGCATTTACCTTAGTGTTGAAGGCGATATCAATGGCAGCATAATGTTCCTTCTAGGTATGAAAGCAGCCAGACATCTTGTAAATATGCTTATGGGCATTACAGACAAGGATGAAAATGTACCATTTGATGAGACAGAGCTCTCGGCAATGAAAGAAGTGGGAAATATCATTACAGGTTCATATCTGAATTCATTATCGATGATAACGAATCTGAAACTGCTTCCTTCAGTTCCTTTTATAGCAATCGATATGGCAGGAGCTATTCTGTCTGTTCCTGCGATCGAATTCGGTATGATGGGAGATAAGATCCTTCTTATTGAAACCAGATTCTTTGATACGGAGAGCCTTAGCGGATACTTTATCCTTCTGCCGGATATGGAGGGTTACAGTAAGATATTAACGTCGCTTGGAATGGGCGATATTACCGTGAGCTGATAAAGGAGCATATACATGAGCCAAATAATCAAGGTTGGTATGGCTGATCTGAATATTTGCGTAAGCCCCGATGGAATTACAACGTTGGGTCTTGGTTCCTGTGTGGGAATTGCGGTCAGAGACCCTGTGACCAAGATCGGCGGACTGGCGCACATAATGCTTCCGGATTCCAAGGAGATTAAGAATAACTCCAATATCCCGAAATTTGCCGATACAGGTATTGATGAACTGATCAAACAGGTGGTAGCAAAGGGAGCAAACCGTTCCCGTCTCGTGGCAAAAATTGCCGGAGGTGCGCAGATGTTTGCTTTTACCTCAAGCAATGCGACCATGAGAGTGGGCGAAAGAAATGTTGCTGCCACACTGAAGAAATTAAAGGAACTCAATATACCGGTACTTGCACAGGATACGGGAGATTCGTATGGCCGTACAGTAATCTTTTATCCGGAAAGTGGTGATTTTATAATCAGAGCTGTAGGCAAACCGGAAAAAACAATATGAGTAAAGATAACGAAGATAAAACAGAAAAAACTAAAACCAATCAAGAAGAGAACATAAGCGAGGAAAAAAGTAAAAAGAAGGATAGCGATAAAACTAAAAAAGTCAGGTATGAGGTAGTTGTCGAAGCTCCGAAAACGAGGCTTATTACAGCTATTGTAATGCTTGCGGGAGGTCTATGTGTTGCTATCTACACAGGTCTTGAGGGGTATGATACCAGTACCTGGCTTTATATCCTTTTAGTTTCACTTATTATTTTCCTCATTGCAGGTCTGCTTCTTGAATGGATGGTAGTTCACTTCCTTAAGCTCAATAATGCCAAAGATGAGGCAATTGCAGCTCAGGAAGAAGCTATTGCTCAAAGACAGGCCTATGAACTTGCTGCTGAAGAAGCAGAAAAGCAAAGAAGGCTTGAAGAACTTGCACAGCAGGCTGAAAACGATAGCGAAGAAGCTTTGAACGTGCAGTCTGACCTGCCGAATGACTATGATGCATTCGGAGAAAGTGATGAATTCGAAGAGTTTTAACTCGAATTTGACGGGTAATTATAGACATGGATGAAGCTGGAAAGAATAAGCTTTGGGCTGAATATCATAAGAACAAAGCTCCTGAGCTTAGAGAAAAACTAATCTTAGAGTATGCTCCGCTGGTCAAGCTTGTGGCGGGGCGTCTCTCCATGTATCTGGGTTTTAATGTGGAGTATGATGATCTTGTTGGGTATGGTATTTTCGGACTGATCGATGCAATAGATAAGTTCGATCTTATGAAGGATGTTAAGTTTGAAACATATGCCAGCGTGAGAATCAGAGGTGCTATCCTTGACCAGATAAGGAAGATGGACTGGATTCCCAGAACGATCAGACAGAAGCAGAAGAAGATTGAAGCTGCGATTCATGAGATTGAAAAGGAGAACGGCCATCCTGCATCAGATACGGAAATTGCGACAAAACTCGGAATCTCCGAGGATGAATATGTAAACTGGCAAAATCAGATGAAGGTTACCGGAGTTGTTTCCCTTAATGAATTTATGGAACAGGGAAGTGATGTTCCTGAGGACTCCAATAATCTTTCATCAAGTTTTGAGAAGCCGGAGGAAGCGGTAGAGAAGGAAGAACTAAAGAAAATGCTGGCTGAGAGCCTTGAGCTTTTGACTGACAAAGAAAAGAAAGTCATCCTTCTTTATTACTATGAGGAGCTGACGCTAAAAGAAATAAGTAATGTTTTAGAGGTTTCAGAATCTCGCGTATCCCAGTTGCACACAAGGGCACTTCAGAAGATGCGCACTAAACTGGGAAAATATATGGGTATACTTACGGAATTACACTAAAAATTATTGAGGGGTGTGGTATAAATGAACGGTTATTTTCAGCTTGTTATTACTCCAAATTCCACAGGTATAAGAATTTATCCGCCTACTGATGGAGGCGATAAGTTAAGGTATGACGATGTCAAAGAATACCTTGAAGATCGTTCGGTACGATTTACTCCTGCGGTTTTAAATGATGCTCTGAATGAGGCTTCAGAGAAGGTTGTAATTCTTTGTGATGATACTATTTTTCCTGAAAGAGAAAGTTACAAGCTCACGATCACCAGGGATAAAATGGAGGCCATAGCATATTTTTATGCTCCTTCCGAAGGGGCAGAGCTCATGACCGAAAAGGAATTTCTGGAGGATCTGGCTTACAGGAATATTTCTTACGGAATAGATGGAGATGCCATAGCGGGCTTTTTTGCTAACAGAGAATATTGCAAAGATATAACCATAGCAAGAGGCACCCATGTAAGACAGGGAGCGGATGCCAGGATTGAATATGCATTTAAGCAGAACCTTCGAGCAAAGCCTACAATGCGGGAAGATGGCAGCGTAGACTATTTTAACCTGAACATAATCAATCATGTCCAAAAGGGCGATGATCTGGCACAGCTGATACCCGAAGATCCGGGTGATGTAGGAACAAATATTTTTGGAGAAGAGCAAAAACCTCACCCTGTAAAACCCCTAAAGCTTGTTCCCGGAAAAAATACAATACTTACTGAAGACGGTCTGATGCTTAAAGCAGCGGTCGACGGACATGTAACCATAAAGGAAGGAAAGGTTACTGTAAGTAATGTCATACAGTTTGAAAATGTTGACGTGTCCACAGGAAATATTGACTATGACGGAAGCGTTGAAGTAAAAGGAACAGTAGCTTCGGGCTTTACTATAAGGGCCGGCGCAAACATCATTGTTAAAGGTGTTGTGGAAGGCGCATCACTTACTGCAGGAAATGACATCATCCTTGAAAGAGGAATAAATGGTATGTCAAAGGGTGAAATTAAGGCCGGCGGCAATATCATTACTAAGTTTATAGAAAATGCAAAAGCATCTGCGAAGGGCAGTATAACCAGCGAATGCATCATGCATTCAGTTGTTGCTGCAGGAACAGAGATTACAGTTCGCGGAAAAAGAGGCTTCATCGCAGGCGGAAAAGTTACTGCTACCGATAAGATCACTGCCAAGGTTCTCGGAAGCGAAATGGGATCCAATACGGTAGTTGAGGTTGGCGCTGATCCAAATATGAAGATAAGGATCAAAGAACTTCAAAAGGCGATAGGAGACTCGGAAAAGAAACTTGAGAACATAACTCCTACTGTGGGAGCTATCACAAAACGTTTAAAGAGTGGAGCAAAGCTTACTCCCGAACAGACAAGGCAGGCTCAGCAGCTCATGACTATGAACAAGGTCCTGACCAGCCAGATTGAGAAAAACAACGAGGAGCTTGCTCAGCTTCAGCAAAAACTGGCTGATTCCAAGGAGGCTTATGTGGTTGTTGAGGAAACAGCTTATCCCGGAACCACAATTCAGATCGGAGATCAGCTCACCACTCTTAAGAGTGCATCTACTTACTGCAGATTTGAACTAAGAGACGGCTATGTAAAATCAGGTCCAATCTGATGCTTGCAATGTAATCGGCTATAAACATGGGGATTTATAGCCGATTGTTTATATAATGGGAACTTGCTTTCCTATGATATAAAAACGCTTCGCTATGGATGCTACTTTGTTCTATCATAGAAAAACAGCATCAGATACAAAAATGAAGGGAGGAAATCATGTCAATAAGCAGGATTGATTTTCAGGGGTCGGTTGCGAGAACGGGGGACTTTTCGCAGCTAAAACAAAATGAAGACAATAAAGTTGTAACTGACCAGAATGCTTTTCAGACAGAGTTCAAAAAAGAAGTTGATCAAAAGACAAATTCTGTTAATCATAAGGAAAATGTCGATCAGCAGAAAGAAAAGCACGATGCCAAGGAAAAGGGAAAGAATGAGTACCATGGAAATGGCGGAAGTAAGCGCGGCCAGACACAGGAAGAACTTGAGAAGCTCGCCGAATCGATAATCGGGTCTGACGGGCGTCCTTTAGATATGCATATTTCCTCAGGGTTTGACTTCAAAATCTGAACCCTCTATAATACATAATAGTGTATTCTGTATGGGAGCGGAACACTGATGTAAGAGTGGGGAAAATATGATAAGTGTGACAGAAATAATTTTAATCGTCGTCGGGATCCTGGCGGTAATATTGGGGTATCTGATTCCTTCCGGAAGTGCTTTTTCCGAGGAGGAAAATGGTGTGTCTGAACAGAAGATAAGTGAGATGGTCAGACGTGCTATTCAAAATTCACAGGGACAAATTGATGACATGCTCGATGATTGCATGGAAGAGGCCATAAATAAGGCTGAGAGAGCAATGGACAGAGTCACCAATGAGAAAATGTCCGCTATCAGTGAGTATTCAGATACCGTCATGAATGATATCCATAAAAATCATGATGAAGTAATGTTTATGTACGACATGCTCAACGATAAGCACAAGAACCTCAAAAACACTGTTTCTGAGGTTGATCGTGTTGCCAAGGAAGCAAAGCAGACTGCAAAAGAAGTCGCTGAAACCACTGAGCATGCTGAGGCTGCTACAAGAGAGCTTACTGAGAAGAAGGCTGAAGCTGCTACAAGAGAATTTACCGAGAACAAGGTTCAAAGAAGCAGCGAATTTTCTTCCCTAACAGATATCCTTGACAGAGCAGATGCTGTTGCTGCAGCAAAGACTCAGAATAAAGTTATCCGTTCGGAAGATTATAATGAAATTGTAAATACTCCTCAAAGAGAGTATGTACCTTCATATATTGATACAGAATATCAGCAGGCTAAGGCGCCTGTAGCTGAACAGGCCGTAAGCTATGAAAGCGCTCCTGATAATTCATACCAAAATGCAAATAATAATGCTTACGAAAAAGGCACGGAAGAATATGATGCAGATGATATGTCATATTTTGACGAAGATGATGAAAATGATGAGATGTCCAATATCTTAGAGCCTGTAGGAGAAGATTCCTTTAAGGAAGGCATCGGCGCATCCGGTGGTAATCTGATGCAGGAACAGGAGATTGTGCAGAATAATGAGTTGGCGCAGCCTGTTGAGATCGCTTCTTTAGAAACTGAGAATTCCGCCAAAGTTGTTTCCCTTGCAGAGGCTTCAAGGAAAAAGGCTCAGGCTGAAGTTCCGCAGGAGGCACAGGATATAAACAATCCCGCTTCGAGGAATCAGAGAATCCTTGATATGCACAAGGCAGGAAAATCCGCTGTAGTTATAGCAAGAGAATTAAGACTTGGAATCGGCGAAGTTAAGCTTGTCATTGACCTTGCGGGAAAGCATAAAAAGACACGAAGCTCAATCATATAAAGAATCAGATATCTGTTTTCAGGTGGGAACAGATATTATTAAATCAAAAATGAGGGTATGAAAAAATAATATGAAATTAAAATACTATTTACGAGGACTAGGACTGGGGGTTCTTCTGACATCGATAATCATGGGGGTTGCTCTTTCCGGAAAAAATAAGAGCATGAGTGATGAGGAAGTCATAAGAAGAGCAAAACAGCTTGGCATGGTTGAAGCGGAAAATACATTGTCAGAATACTCCGGTGCCCAGAAAAATGCAGAGGAGGAAGACGATGGTACTACATCCGATCAGGCGGTTCTTGAAGACGGAAAAGAAGAAACTAAAGAAGCAGACCAAGGGGAGTCTCAGACAGGTGAATCAGTTCCTGAGGTGGATGAGACGGCGCAGGAAAGCGCTTCGTTGGGAGAAAGCAGTGAAAGCATTGAAACGGACGCTGACATTGCTCTTGCCCCTGAAGATGATCAGACAGCTTCGTCTACGGAAAGCATCAGTGCAAAGAACACCACTTCTTCGCAAGAGGAGGTATCTGAAGAGCCTGTAAAAGAGGAAGTAAAGACACAACCTGAAGAGAATCAAGACTCCAAGGAAACATCAGAAACGCAGAAAAGCGAGGCTTCTGCAAACGAAACAAAAACAGATGAGACTTCAGAAGCCGAAACAGAAAATAAGCAGGTAAATGATATAGGTGCAGAGGCGGCTTCATCAGAGCAAAGCAGTAATACTGAATCAGCCGCTGAAGTTAATTATGTAGTTGTAGTTCTTCCGGGAGGTACCGGATCGGATACATGTTCTGCTGTCATAAAAGAAGCAGGTCTTGTGGATGATGCTATTGCTTTTAACAGATATCTGGTAAACAGTGGCCTTGACAGAAAGATCAGATCCGGAACCAAGCAGATTCCTAAGGGATCATCTTATGAAGAGATAGCCGCTATCATTACAAAGTAAAGAGATAAAACGGATTTAGCTACTGAAATTGTTCTGCTTTATGCAATTTATACCCGAAAAAAATAAAAATATATTGTCATGAGCCCGAAAACATGGTATTCTAATGAAGCTGTGAGCTTTCGGGCTTTAACTATGCCCAAAAACAGGCTTATAGTGTAACAAATAAACACGCATGTCCGTAATCTGTCCGGTGTCAATTGTGATAGGACGGGTGCTCACTGCGGGAAATAACGCCCCTGCAGATCAATGGGTAAAGACATGGGGAAGATTAACCAAATGGAGGTAATAACATGAGCGTTGTATCAATGAAACAGTTACTTGAAGCAGGTGTACATTTCGGACACCAGACAAGAAGATGGAACCCTAAGATGGCTCCTTACATCTTCACAGAGAGAAATGGTATCCACATCATCGATCTTCAGAAGTCAGTTGTAAAGGTTGACGAGGCTTACAAGGCAGTATTTGAGATCGCACAGCAGGGTGGTACAATCCTTTTCGTTGGAACAAAGAAGCAGGCACAGGATGCTGTTAAGACAGAAGCTGAGCGCTGCGGTATGTATTATGTAAACGAGCGTTGGCTTGGTGGTATGCTTACAAACTTCCGCACAATCCAGAGCAGAATCGAGCGTCTTAAGAAGCTTGAGAAGATGCAGGAAGATGGAACATTTGATGTACTTCCCAAGAAGGAAGTTGCTCAGCTCAACAAAGAGTATGAGAAGCTCAACAAGGTTCTTGGCGGAATTCGTGATATGAAGAGAATTCCTGATGCTATTTTCGTAGTAGATCCTAAGAAGGAAAGAATCTGCATTCAGGAAGCAGAGACACTTGGAATCACACTTATCGGTATCGGCGATACAAACTGTGATCCTGAAGAGCTTGATTACATCATCCCCGGAAATGATGATGCTATTCGTGCAGTAAAGCTTCTTGTTGGTAAGATGGCAGATGCTGTTATCGAAGCTAATCAGGGTGCTGAGAACTTAACATCTGAGGCAGAGGCAGAAGCTGAAGCAGCTGAGGTTGAGGAATAATTTTTTAAAATAAAAATAATTCGGAGGATTAAATAGATGGCTATCACAGCAGCAATGGTTAAAGAGTTACGTGAATCTACCGGTGCAGGTATGATGGAGTGTAAGAAGGCTCTTACAGAAACTAACGGCGATATGGATGCAGCAGTTGAGTTCCTTAGAAAGAACGGTCAGGCTAAGGCTGAGAAGAAAGCTAGCAGAATTGCAGCAGAAGGTCTTACAAGAGTATCTGTTAAGGATGACAAGACAGTTGCAGTTGTAGAAGTAAACTCAGAGACAGACTTCGTTGCAAAGAATGAGCAGTTCCAGAACTTCGTAGAGGCAGTTGCTAAGCAGGCTGTTGAATCAGATTCTAAGGATATGGATTCATTCATGGCTGAGAAGTGGATTCTTGACAACTCCAAGACAGTTCAGGAGGCACTTGTTGAGATCACTGCAGTTATCAGTGAGAAGATCAGCATTCGTCGTTTCGAGAAGGTTGTTGCAGAGAACGGTGTAGCAGTTCCTTATGTTCATGGCGGCGGAAGAATCAGTGTTATTGTTGAGGCTGATACAGATGTTGTTAACGATAACATCAAGGATGCACTTAAGAATGTTGCAATGCAGATTGCAGCACTTTATCCTAAGTATGTTGATATGAATGATGTTCCTGAAGAATTCAAGGAGCACGAGAAAGAAATCCTTCTTGCTCAGGCTCTTAAAGAAAACGAGGAACTTCCTGAAGGTAAGAGAAAGCCCCAGCAGATCATCGAGAAGATGCTTGTTGGACGTCTTCAGAAGGAGCTTAAGGAAATCTGCCTTAATGAGCAGGTTTACGTTAAGGCTGAGGATGGTAAGCAGACTGTTGGCCAGTACATTGCACAGGTTGGCAAGGACAATGGTGCAAACCTTTCTATCAAGCGTTTCGTTCGTTACGAGACAGGCGAAGGTATCGAAAAGAGAGAAGAGAACTTTGCTGAGGAAGTTGCTAAGCAAGCAGGTATGCAGTAATTTTATTCTCATTACAAGTAGAGACTATGCCCTTGTCGTTTTATACGGCAAGGGCTTTGCTTCTATCATAGGAAATTGCTTTCCTATGATAGAAAACACTCCGTGAGGATGCGCAGCTCGCGGAGATGTATATAATTGCTTCGCAATACCGCTCGCGCGCGAGGATTTTGCAAGCAAAATCCTTTTTTAAAATAGAGCACTTGACAAGTTTTATTAGTCCAGAGCGTGCTAGTCAGATAATTTGATAATTAGCGATTCACCGGGAGATTTGTATAATACATGAATTTAGTAAATTTAAAGGGGACAAATTCGGGGATAGTATTGGAACTTAGCTCCGAGCCGGCTTTTGATGAATTAAAAACAGAAATTGCAAGGAAATTCAAGGAATCCAGGAATTTCCTAGGAAAAGCCAGTATGGGGATTTTTATTAAGGGAAGAGCTATAAATGATGTTGAAGAAAACGAAATAGTAGACATCATAAGGGCTAACAGCGATATTGATATCAGTTGTATCCTGAGAGAAAATTCTGAGCTGGATCAGATATTTGTCCATTATGCAAAACATAACGATGATTCAGAAAAAGAAAGTGATAAGAAAGAAACAAATATAGAAAATGACCATGATGATGCTGATGTAAAGGGGGATATACTTGATTCACTGGATGGAATAGCAAAGATTTATCCCGGAAGCCTAAGGTCAGGTCAGTCTATTTCAGATAATAGAAGTGTTGTTATTCTCGGCGATGTTAAGCCGGGAGCTTCGGTGACATCTGAAGGCTCGATTTTTGTTATGGGTGCGCTCAGAGGAAGTGCCTTTGCAGGATCAGGTGGAGATGAAAGAGCTTTTGTTGTTGCATTAGAGCTTGATCCGCTTCAGGTAAGGATTGCGAATGCGATTGCGATTTCACCGGATTCTGAGACAGGACCGAAGCTTAAGATGCGCAGATTCAGAAAAAAAGTCGATGAAAAAACTACTGAGGTTGCATTTATTTTAAACGGACACGTAGTTAAAGATGCTTATGGCGCTTCCTTTTTAAAAAACCACTTGGGAGCAAAATGAGCTTGTGATATGATAGTTTAGTAAATATATTTTCTGGAGGATATAAATGGGAGAAGTAATAGTTGTTACTTCCGGTAAAGGCGGTGTTGGTAAGACTACAACAACTGCTAATATTGGTACCGGACTTGCTAAATTGAATAAAAAGGTAGTTCTTATTGACACAGATATAGGTCTTCGTAACCTTGATGTGGTAATGGGACTTGAAAATCGTATAGTTTACAATCTTGTTGATGTTGTTGAAGGTAGCTGCAAGATCAAGCAGGCTATGATCCGCGATAAGCGATATGATACACTTTTCCTTTTGCCTGCAGCTCAGACCAAGGATAAGACAAGCGTAACTCCTGATCAGATGAAAAAGCTTGCTGAAGAGCTCAAGCAGGAATATGACTATGTTATCATGGATTGTCCCGCAGGTATCGAGCAGGGCTTCAAGAATGCCATTGCAGGAGCTGAAAGAGCAATTGTAGTTACTACACCTGAGGTATCAGCTGTTCGTGATGCTGATAGGATCATCGGACTCCTTGAAGCAAATGAGATAGGTAAAACACAGCTTGTTGTAAACAGACTGCGCCCTGATATGGTTAAGCGCGGCGATATGATGAGCGCAGAGGACGTTATTGATATCCTTGCAGTTGAGCTTCTTGGTGTTGTTCCGGATGATGAAAATATAGTTGTTGCTACAAACAACGGCGAACCGCTTGCGGGTGACAGTTCACTTGCCGGTCAGGCATATATGAACATTTGTCGTAGAATTATGGGTGAATCAGTTCCCTTCCTCAACCTTGATGATAAGAAGGGTATCTTTGCAACTCTTGCAAGCGTTTTTCGTAAATCATAAGGAGGCGCCCGATGAAGCTTACAGATATTTTTAAGAAAAAAACTTCAAGTGAAATGGCAAAAGACAGACTTAAACTGGTTCTTGTTTCTGACCGTTCAAGTTGTTCGCCTGAAATCATGGAGAGAATAAAAAATGATATTCTTGAAGTACTCTCTAAATATGTTGAAGTTGATCAGACCGGACTTGATATCAAGTTCACTCAGATGGATACTGAAGGCGCTGATAAGGATAACAAGAGCGTACCTGCATTATATGCAAATATTCCTATTAAAAATATGAGACATACAGCTAAATAAGATATATTAAGCCAATGATGAAAATCTTTTTCGTCTTTGGCTTATTTTATTAAATATATTAATTGCGCTTATACTATGGTTTGTGATATCAGCATTGAACTTTTTGAGCATCCGTTGTATGATGTAAAAGCAAAACTAATTTGTGTGCAATTAAAATGTAAAAAGAGGAAATTATCTATGGAAAAAAACGAAGCTGAAAATAATGGTACATATGACGTATTAAAACTGCAGAATCAATTATGCTTTCCGTTATATGCATGCTCCAAGGAAATCATAAGAGCATATAAGCCGTTTTTGGATGAGATTGATCTTACTTACACGCAGTACATAACTATGATGGTACTGTGGGAAAAGAAAGAGATGAATGTCAAAACTCTCGGAGAAAATCTGTTTTTGGATTCGGGAACTCTTACTCCTGTGCTAAAAAAGCTTGAAACAAAAGGACTTCTTAAGAGAAACAGATCCAAGGATGATGAGAGAAATCTTTTGGTTACGATTACTCCTGAGGGAGAGCAGTTGAAGGAGCAGGCAAAAGATATTCCCGCTAAGATTGGCAATTGCGTAAAACTTAATAAAGAAGATGCAAAAGAATTATACAGATTGCTTTATATGGTTATTGATAATATCAGATAAATAGCCATAGAAAAATAATAGAATATTTTGATTTTTTATAACAAATTTTTTATCTATTCCTTATAGTTTTGTGATAGTATAGTAAAGGCGAAAATTCGTTAAAATTTTATCCTGAAAGGGGTGGAGATTCCTTGACTTTATTAAACCTTAAAGCAGCAGTGACATTTTTGATACTGTTCCCGTTTGTTATGGCGGTTATCATGTATCTGATAAGAAATGCATCATTGCTACGCAATCTTGTAGCTGTAGTAGGAGGCTTTTCTATTATGGCCACAGCTATTATGGTAGGTGTAAAGGTGCTTGGTCTTAAGGGCACAACGCATAATACATTCTTTACAGAAACCGTTTTGGCTGATCACGTTATCATGGGCGGCGAAGTTCTGCTTATGTGTATCGTGATATTCCTTAGTATTAAATACAAAAAATACTATGCGATTCTTCTTTCTGCCTTGGGAACAATTCCTGTTCTCTGGATGGATCTGTCAGGCAGAGCAGTAGAGGGTGCAGCTCATGTAAGAGTTGATTATCTTTCTGCTGTAATGATCCTTATTGTTGGTATTGTTGGTATCCTGATCTGCATTTATGCTTGCGGATATATGAAGGATTATCATAATCACCACACAGAAGTAGGTGACAGATCAAATTATTTTCTTGCACTTTTGTTTGTATTCATAGGTGCGATGTTCGGACTCATAGTTTCTGATAATCTTGGTTGGATCTATTTCTTCTGGGAAATTACCAGCGTATGTTCATTCCTTCTTATCGGCTATACAAGAACAGAGGAAGCAGTTAATAACAGCTTTAGAGCATTGTGGATGAATCTTCTTGGTGGATGCGGATTTGCATTCGGCCTTATGTATTGCAATATCCACTTTGAAATCGGCACACTCAGCAAACTTACTACAATCATACCGAGAAAAGATATGCTTGTTATGATTCCTGTTACATTGTTTGCTTTCGCAGCACTTACAAAGAGTGCTCAGTTCCCGTTCTCTAGATGGCTCCTTGGTGCCATGGTTGCGCCTACTCCCAGTAGTGCACTTCTTCACTCGGCAACAATGGTTAAGATCGGTGTTTATATGCTGATCAGACTTTCACCCATGCTCTACGGAACATTTACAGGCGTTATGATCACTGTAATTGGTGGATTTACTTTCTTTGCAGCTTCACTTCTTGCAATTACCGTAAGCGATGGAAAGAAAGTACTTGCTTATTCCACAATTTCAAACCTTGGTCTTATCACAGCCTGCGCAGGAACAGGTACCACAGAGGGTGTATGGGCAGCTACTATGCTCATTCTTTTCCATGCTGTATCCAAGTCACTTCTGTTCCAGACTGTTGGTGATATCGAGAACTGCATGCACAGCCGTGATATAGAAGATATGCACGGACTTATTATCAAACTTCCCAGACTTGCATTTATCATGATAATCGGTATCTGTGGAATGTTTATGGCTCCCTTTGGTATGCTTGTATCCAAGTGGGCAGCTCTTAAGTCATTTGTTGATTCCAATTCAGTATGGCTTGTTCTTTTCCTTGTATTTGGTTCAGGTTCTACTTTATTCTACTGGGCAAAATGGCTCGGAAAGATCTGTACCGTTATACATCAGTCATACGAACTTGAGGATATTACACCTAAGAGTGAGATGATCTCACTTGTTCCGTTAACATGCATGATCATTATCATGTGCTTTGCATTCCCGTGGATGTCAAACACAATGATCCAGCCTATACTTAATGAGGCTTTCCATAAGAACATTCCCAATGTTATCGGTGGATCAGATGTAGTTATCATGATGATCATGGTTGGCATGATATTCGCTATTCCGATTGGCAGTAGATTCCTTGCTATCGGTAAGAAGAATAAGATGACTATGTCTTATGTTGCCGGTGTTAATGCCGGTGATGACCGTCACTTTATTGATTCATTTGGCAAAGAGAGAGCTCTGTATATGTCAAACTGGTATATGACAGAGTATTTTGGAGAGGATAAACTCCTTATGCCCAGTATTGCAATTTCTGCCGTTATCGTGGTTGTAATGCTAATTATCGTTATCGGAGGTGCTATCTGATGGCTATGGTAGTTCTGAAAGTCGCTTTATATATTTTACTTGCTCCCGTTTTGGGAGGGCTTATGGAAGGTTTGGACAGAGTTGTTTCTGCAAGAATGCAGGGCAGACAGGGTCCTCCGCTTCTTCAGCCTTTTTATGATGTTTATAAGCTCCTTGCTAAGCAGACAACTGTTGTTAACAGTATTCAGATTCTGTTTGTGATCGCTTATCTTATATTTACTATTTTTACAGGTTCACTGTTCTTTGGCGGTGGCGATATGCTTCTTGTATTTTTTGCTCTGTCAATGTCAGAAGTTATGATGGTTCTTGCAGCTTATTCTACAAACGGACCTTACAGTGCACTCGGTGCAAACCGTGAACTTCTGCAGATGATGTGTTATGAGCCCATGATCCTTCTTGTTGCGATCGGTTTTTATGAGGCAAACGGAAGCTTTATGGTAAGTGAACTTGCTGCAGCCCAGAATCCTGCTGTATTCAAGATTCCCGGTATGCTTATTGGATTTATTTTCATCCTTACTATTAAGTTTAGAAAATCTCCTTTTGATATGAGTACATCACACCATGCACACCAGGAGATGGTTAAAGGTCTTACATCTGATATTTCAGGTAGTAACCTCGCTTTCTATGAAATTGCAGAATGGTATGACCAGGTTCTTATGATGGGCATAGTTGCTATGTTCTTCATTAGCAAAAATCCTGTAAGTATTGTAGTTGCAATTGTTATGTGTGTGATCTTCTATTTGATGGAGACACTGATAGACAATGTATTCCCGCGTGTTAAGTATATTACAATGCTTATCTCAAGCTGGGTTGTAATACTTGTCACAGCAGGAACAAACCTGCTTATATTAAGTGTATTAAACTAAAAGGAGAAACTATGAAGATATCAAAATCACCTTGGGTGTTACATTATGATGGTTCAAGTTGCAATGGTTGCGATATTGAAGTACTTGCAACAATGACTCCTCTATATGATGTAGAGAGATTTGGAATTATAAATACAGGAAATCCCAAGCACGCTGACATACTTCTTTTGACAGGCGGTATCAATGCTCAGACAGCACCTGTTGTCAGACAGCTTTACAATCAGATGCCTGATCCGAAGGTTGTTATTGCTTGTGGAATCTGCTCTTGTGATGGCGGAATTTTCAAGGAATGCTACAACATTCTCGGAGGATCTGACAAGGTAGTTCCTGTTGATGTATATGTACCCGGATGTGCAGTTCGTCCGGAAGCTTTGATCGATGGTGTTGTTAAGGCTCTTGCTATACTCGAAGAGAAGAGAGTTAAAGTTAAGGAGTCTATGAAGCAGGGTTACTGTACAGTTGATTACAGTAAGATCGCTGTTCGTATGAAAGCAGAGGATTACGATCCTGCTACACAGTATGATGAAGTTCTTACAGAAGAAGCTCTTCGTGAGCAGGCAGAAGCAAAGATCGCTCAGACAGCAAAGCCGGCTCCCAAGCCAGCTCCTAAGCCGGTAGCACCGGCTGCAGCACCTAAAGAAGGAGGGAACGCCTGATGAATGCAGAATTTAAGATTGTAAAGGCTGAAGAGATCATCGACGAAGCCCAGAAGCTTTTATACGATGGATTTCATCTTATGCAGCAGTGCGCTACCAGAACAGAAGGCGGATATGAACTTGTGTATACATTTGGCAAAGCGCTCGATGTTACACAACTTAAGATAGTTCTTGCGGAAGACCAGTCAATTAACAGTATAAGCAGTGTTTTCCCGTGTGCATTCTTATATGAAAATGAAATGCATGACTTATTCGGTGTAGATATAAAGATGATCAGCCTTGATTATAAGGGCACATTCTACAGAACAGCTATTGAGACACCGTTTAAGTAAGAGCTGATTGCGAGCTTAGACTTTCAATATCTTTTTTGACAATTAACTAAAAGAAAGAGGAGATTATATGTCAACGAGAAGTGTAATTCCTTTTGGTCCTCAGCATCCGGTTCTTCCCGAGCCCATTCATCTTGATCTGGTTCTCGAGGATGAGAAGGTTGTTCAGGCAATACCATCAATAGGATTTATTCACCGTGGATTGGAAAAACTTGTAGATAAAAAGGATTTTCAGGAAATGGTATATGTAGCAGAGCGTATCTGCGGTATCTGTTCAATGGGACATGGTCTTGGATACTGTGATGCTGTAGAGCACATCATGGATGTTGAGATTCCCGACAGAGCAAAATATCTTAGAACTATTCTTTCAGAGCTTAGCAGAGTTCATTCACATATGCTTTGGCTTGGACTTCTTGCAGATGCATTTGGATTTGAGTCACTTTATATGGAGTGCTGGAGAATCCGTGAAGAAGTTCTTGATATGTTTGAAATAGCAACAGGCGGCCGTGTTATCTTTTCAGTAATGAAAATCGGCGGTTTGAGAAGAGATCTTCCTGATGATATGCTTAAAGATTTCAGAGGAAGACTTGATAAGATAGAGGAGCAGCTTAATGAAGTAAGCAAGCCTTTCTTTAATGATGTTGCTGTAAAGAATCGTCTTGTAGGTGTTGGTATTCTTACACCTGAGAAGGCAGATCTTCTTGGAACAGCAGGTCCTTTCCTTCGTGCAAGCGGCATTGCAAGAGACATCAGATCTACTAAGGGCTATTGTGCTTATGATCAGATTGAGTTTGAACCTATAATCAGCACACAGTGCGATTCTTATGCAAGAACAGAAGTAAGAATCAAGGAAATTTACCAGGCTATCGATATTATTCGTCAGTGTATCGATAAGATTCCTCAAGGCGCTGTTGAGACTCCTATCAAGGGATTCCCTAACGGTGAATGGATGACAAGAATCGAGCAGCCCAGAGGAGAAGCCCTCTACTATGTTAAGGCAAACGGTACTAAGTTTATCGATCGTATGAGAGTAAGAACTCCCACATTTGCAAATATACCGGCACTTGTAGAAGTTATGGCAGGATGCGAGCTTGCGGATGTTCCGATTTTGGTACTTACAATTGATCCTTGTATCAGTTGTACTGAGAGATAATTAAGTGGAAAGAAGGTAGGAAGATTTGAGTCTGATTAATTTTAATAAAACAGTAATTAAAAATCTGTTCTCAAAGCCTGCAACTAGAAAGTATCCCTTCGAGCCTAAGGAATATCCTGAGCGTACTCGTGGGCATGTCGTTAACGACATGGATGTATGTGTACTTTGCGGTTTATGTTCCATCAAGTGCCCTACACATGCCATAACAGTTGATAAGGCTGAAAAGACATGGTCTATTAGACCTATGAGCTGTATTCAGTGCAGATGCTGCGTTGATAACTGCCCGAAGAAATGTCTTTCAATGGATACTCACTTTACTGAGCCCGGATCTGAAAAGATCACTAAGACATTCCATCAGTCAGAGAAAGCTATAGCTGCACAGGAAGCTCTTATGAAGGCAGCAAAAGAGCGTGCAGCAGCGGCAGCCGCAGCTAAGGCAGCTGCAGCAGCTAACGCACAGCCTGCAGCAAATGCTCAGCCCGCAGCATCTGCCGGCGGAGCACAGCCTGCAGCCACTGAGAAGAAGGATAACTAATTTATGAAAGCACTTATCCGCGTCACCGGGGCTGTGCAGGGAATAGGGTACAGACCTTTTGTGGCGAAGCTTGCAACTGAATATAAGCTTGAGGGTGAGGTTAAAAATCTAGGCGGAATTGTTGAAATAATTGTTGTTGGTGAGAGCGGGTCAATAAATGAGTTTTGCGAAAGACTAAAAAATGACTGTCCTCCCGGTGGGATTATTTTGGATGTTTTGCTAAAAGAACTTGGTGACAATGTAGAGCCGGATGGTCTTTATGACCGTTCCGGCTCTTTTGACGGTAAGTTTGTAATTACTAAAAGCAGTGACGACAAAGAGATTTGCGACCTTCCTGTTTTTCCTCCAGATATTGCTATCTGTGACAAGTGCAGAAGTGAGCTTGTTGATAAATCTGACAGGCGCTATAACTATCCGCTTATCAGCTGTACTTCATGTGGCCCCAGATACAGTATTTTGAAGAACCTTCCTTATGATAGAGAAAATATCACAATGGACATTTTTAAAATGTGCCCGGCGTGTTCATCTGAATATAAAGATGGGAGACGCAGACATGCGCAGACAATTTCATGCCATGACTGCGGTCCGCAGGTTTTATTTATTAAGGGAGATAAAAAAGTTTCAGGTAATAAAGCGGTGGTGGAAGCGGCAGATGATCTAAGTCATGGAAAGATAATCGCTGCAAAAGGAATCGGAGGCTATCAGCTTGCGGTTTCACCTTATGATGATGAAGCTGTAAAAAGGTTAAGGGAGATAAAAGGAAGAGAAGGAAAACCTTTTGCGGTAATGTTTAAAGATATTGCCGAAATCAGGAAATTATGCGTAGTTTCAGATACAGAAGAGCAGTATCTGTTGTCATCTGCAAAACCGATAGTCCTTCTTGATAAAATAAAAAAGGATATAAACCTTGGCGGAATATCCAGGCAGATTGGAGCTTTTTTGCCGTCAACCGGACTTCATGTTTTGCTCCTTGAAAGTCAATCTGCACTCATAGTTACAAGTGCAAATATTTCAGGGGATCCAATGATAGTATCAGACTCTGAATTTAATGACAGGTTCAGAGATAAAGTCGACGGCATTCTTATATATAACAGAGAGATAATACGCCCTCTTGATGATTCGGTTATACAAATTGTTAAGGGCGATGGGGGAAAAGAAATACCCCGTTTTATAAGAAGAGCAAGGGGTTATGTTCCACTTCCTCTTTTTATACAAAACAGATTAAGCGATGATACTATTTATTTTTCATTTGGAGCAGACCTTAAGAATACTTTTTCAATAGGTTATAAAGACAAAATAATAATGAGTCAGTTCTTCGGTGATCTTGACAGTCTTAGAACTACTAAGCTTCAAAAGAAAGAACTTGAGAATGCGATTCGCATTTTTAAGACAAAGGAAGTCGCTCAAAAAAATGAAACAACTAAAACAGAGATAATATGTGACCTACATCCCGGATATGTATCTACAAATCTTGCAGATGAGTTTTATAGACATAATGATAACTTTGCAGGCAAAAATGTTTTCAGGGTTCAGCATCACCATGCTCATATTGGTTCTGTCATGGCTGAAAATGATCTGAAAGAGTGTATAGGCGTAGCATTTGATGGAACAGGATATGGACCTGATAATACTATCTGGGGAAGTGAATTTTTGATATGCAGATATGATGAGTATGAGCGCGAGTCAGGTTTTATGCCTATAACAATGGTAGGGCAGGATAATCTTGTTAAGGATGCAGCGATGCAGGCGGCATGCTTTCTTATAGAAGCAGGAATGAATGTACCTGAAGAAATAATGTCTTCCGACAAGGTAACACTTCTAAAAGCTGCTATTACGAATAATATCGGAACTCATAAAAATTCCGGAATGGGAAGAATCTTTGATGCTGTTTCCTGTTTGCTTCATTTGAATTCCTATAATGATTATGAAGGAAAATGTGCAGTTATGCTGCAAAATGCCGCAGAAGAATATGCAGATTTGTGTTTTCCCTTAGAAAAACGAGAATCGTACCTGTCTATATCCTCGCAAAATACAGAAGCTTTGCTTGATTATGGCTATATATCCTATGAGGGTCGTAGAGTTGTAGATACGACAACAATCATAAAAAGTGTAGTTGAGCACCTAAATAAGGACGGAGCACAAAAAACTGCATACTTATTTCATGCTACTATTTCGCAGATTGTATGCGAAACATGTATTGATATAAGAAAAAAGAGCGGCCTTAATGCAGTTGCTCTATCAGGAGGCGTTTTTACAAACAGACTGCTTTTTAACATGTGTCTGTCGCTTCTTTGTAAAAATGATTTTATGGTATACTATAATAGTGCTTATCCGACAAATGATGGCGGTATAAGCCTTGGACAGATATATTTGCGAGGGCTGAGCGCTCTTAAGGAAAAGGAAGGTTAATATGTGCGTGGCGTTACCCGGAAGAGTTACTTCCATAAACGGAACAAAGGCTATTGTGGACTTCTCCGGTAATACGGTTGAAGCCGAAGCGGGCCTGGTAAAAATAAAGGTAGGAGACAGAGTTCTGGTTCATGCAGGATGTATAATCCAGACCATGAGCGATGATGAGGCAGATGAACTTGAGAGCCTTTTTTCCGAGATTGAGGATATTCAGATTTAAATTATGACCAAATTAGATGAGATAAAAGATAAACTAAAAAACTATGACAAAGAACCTCTACGATTCATGGAGGTTTGTGGTACACATACAGCAGCTATATCGGAGAACGGAATTCCCAGTATGTTATCTCCAAAGATACATTTGATCTCTGGTCCCGGATGTCCTGTGTGCGTTACTGTGACAGCAGTAATAGATAAGCTTACTGAGCTTTGCCTAACAGATAATACTACTGTTCTTACATTTGGAGATCTCATAAGAGTTAAGGGATCGAAGATGAGTCTTGCAGACGCAAGGGCAGAAGGTGGAAGTGTTCAGATGCTCTATTCTCCAATGGATGCAGTAAAGATGGCGATTGCAAACAAGACGAAACAGTACGTTTTTGCAGCAATCGGTTTTGAGACAACTACACCTGTTTATGCAATGGTGATGGAGGAAATAATAAAAAATGATGTCAAGAATTTAAGACTTCTTACTTCGTTAAAGACAATGCCACAGGTTATAAGATGGGTATGCAAGAATACAGGCAATATCGATGGATTTATAGCTCCCGGACATGTTGCGGTAATTACAGGCTCTGATGAATACAGAAACCTTTCTAAAGAAACGGGGCTTCCTTTTGCGGTGTCAGGCTTTGAAGGAGCACAGCTTCTTTTTGCTATCTATGCGCTAGTTGGAATGAAGGGACAAAGCGGAATAAGAAACCTTTACAGAGGGGCTGTGACAAATGAAGGTAACCTTCAGGCGAAGGCAATGGTAAATAAATACTTTGACGTATGCGATGCTTCCTGGAGAGGAATGGGAATGATAGAGAGCTCAGGAATGCGCCTTAAAGAAGAGTTCAGGAAGTACGATGCAGGCAGCACAGATCTTGATAGTGATGTAATGCCCGCCGGCTGTAGCTGTGCGAGAGTTTTGACAGGAGAAATTTCTCCTGATGAGTGCCCTCTTTTTGGTAAGGGATGTACTCCTGAAAATGCTCATGGCGCATGTATGGTTTCTACTGAGGGGAGTTGCTATAACTATTATATTTCAGGAAGAAGAAAAAGATGAAAATTACAATGGCTCACGGAAGCGGTGGTGCTTCCACTTCAGAACTAATCGATAATATATTTGCAAAGCACTTTAAAAATGAGTTTTTGGATAAGATGGAAGACTCTGCAGTAGTTCCGGGAAACGGTAAACTTGCTATGACAACAGATAGCTTTGTAGTTACTCCCGTGTTTTTTCCCGGCGGAGATATAGGCAGACTGTCTGTATGCGGAACGGTTAATGACCTTCTTATGAGCGGAGCAGAGCCCAAATATCTTACATGCGGATGCATAATTGAAGAAGGCATGGACATAGATGAACTTGATAAGATAATCGGATCCATGGCACAAACAGCTAAAGAAGCCGGAGTGGTCATAGTCACTGGTGATACTAAGGTCGTCGAAAAACACGGTGATTTTGGCGGAATAATGATAAATACATCAGGTGTTGGATTTGTTCCTGAGGATATTTCATTATCACCTAATGGGATAACAGAAAACGACGTTATCATAGTATCAGGTAACCTTGGTGATCATCATGCAGCAATCCTTTCAGGAAGGATGAATATAAAAAACAACATAGAATCAGACAATGCACCTCTTGTGGAAATAGTAAACAATCTGATGGCTGAGAAAATAAAGATAAAGGCTATGAGAGATGTAACAAGAGGAGGCCTTGGAACTGTTTTATCAGAATTTTCCAAAGCATCCGGAACACAGATGAATATCTACAAGGAAAAATTGCCTGTAAGCGCAGAAGTCAGAGATTTTTGTAAAATGCTTGGTCTTGATCCAATTTACATGGGCAATGAAGGAAAAATGATCGTTGTTGTAGATGGCAGCGATGCAGATAAAGCTCTTTTAGCTATACGCAGGTCAAAATACGGTGAAAATGCAGCAATCATTGGAGATGTTGAAAAAACAGACGATCCAAAGGTTGTAATGCATACTGAAATCGGCGGAGAACGCGTTATAGGGCCTTTATTCGGAGAAGGTCTACCAAGAATTTGCTAATGTGGTATAATGGTGAAGATGCGTAATTTCTGAGTGTGTTTTTTTACTTAGATAAGAGGTTATTTTTTATGAAGTTTACAAGAGTTAATAAGGATACAGTGAATTGCATAATCACCGAAGATGATATGGATGAGCAGGGAATCAAGCTTGAGGATCTGTTTGATAAGAGCAAAGTGGCTATGGATTTTTTGCATGAGGTAATGGAGAGGGCAGCCCAGGAGGTTGATTATAAGCCATCAGGTGCATACACTCCCATGCAGATAACCGTTCTTCCTGACCATTCGATTTCCCTTACTCTTTCTGAAAATACAGATGAAGCTTTTGCTGAGATGTTAAAAAATCTCACAGATAAGGCAGGACTTCGTTTTCCGAAGAATTTTCTGGAAGAGCTTGGTGATGTTCCCGAATCCGACAGGATTCCAAAGCTTTCGGAGTATCTCCAGAATCTTAAGGATTTTACCAATTCTGTAAGAGATATGGTTGAAAAGAATAAAGACAAAGCTTCCGATTCTATAGACAGTCCTGTAAAGAGCAAGGACAGCGGTAGAAAAACCAAAATTAAAAATGACGCAGATAACAATGAACTTGATAGACTTGGCTTTGATGCGTTTGTTTTTGCCTTTGACAATATGCGCACAGTTATTGAACTGAGCAGACAGATACCCAAAAAATCAACCATTGGAACGTCATTATACAAGAATAACGCTGATGGCAAATATTATATGGTATTTAGCAGGAATGATGAGAAGGCTAAGAAATTTGCTGCAATATTCTCTATATGTTATGAATTTGGAAAATACATAACATCAAAAGAAAATATGATTTATTTCATGGATGAGAATTTTGATACTATAATAAAAGATGATGCAGCAGGCAGACTTAGAAAATTGTAATTGTCTAAAAACGGCTTCTATAGCGGAGGCCGTTTTTTATTAAAAAATTTGATCAAAAGGTAAAAGATGGATAATGAAGAAATAAGGCTAAATAAATACATAGCAATGTGCGGAATTGCCTCGCGCCGTGAAGCAGATAATTTAATTTCTGAAGGAAGGATCACGATAAATGGCAATCCCGCTAAAGCCGGTGATAAAGTATCTAAAGAAGACCTGGTGGAGTTTGATAACAAGGCCATCAGTCCTGTAAAATCGTACGTCGTTATCGCATACAATAAGCCTGTAGGCGTTGTGTGTACAGAAAAAGATGCACACGCGGAAAAAACCATAATTGAAGATATTAATTATCATAGAAGGATAACTTATGCCGGAAGGCTTGATAAAGATTCAGAGGGACTGATGATACTTACCGATGACGGGGATCTGATCCAGGCGATGATGAAGGGGATCAATGCTCACGAAAAAGAATACGTAGTTTCGGTAAATAAGAAATTTCCCGACAAGTTTTTGGATGCACTGGAAAAGGGAGTATATTTAGCCGACCTTGAAAAAACGACAAGACCTTGCAAGACAGAGAGAATTTCGGATGACTGCTTTAAGATCATACTGACACAGGGGCTTAACAGACAAATCAGGCGAATGTGCGAAGCATTTGGATATGAAGTGAAAACTCTAAAAAGGGTAAGGATAATGAATATTGAGCTGAAAGGGCTTGCTCATTCTGAGTATAGGGAAATAGAGGGAGACGAACTTGAAAAACTCTATTCCCTTGCCGGCTTAAGATGATATAAATGGGGAGATTATATGGCTGATAAGGAATTACAGATAAGGTATGAAAAACTCTGCGATACCATAAAGTATCACATGAAAAGATATTATGACGATGATGCACCTGAAATATCAGATTTTGAATACGATAATCTGATGCGGGAATTAAAGAAGATAGAAGCGGAAAATCCTGAGCTTGTTACAGCTGATTCGCCTTCACAGATTATCGGAGGAACTGCAAAAAGAGAAGCCGGAGTAAAAGTTGAACATAACGTTCCGATGCTCTCAATTGAGGATGTTTTTGATAAAGAAGATGTCAAAGCCTGGATAAACAAGGTGCATGAAAAACATCCGGATGCTTTATTTTCCGTAGAACAAAAAATCGATGGACTCAGCATGACCCTTAGATATGAAAGAGATGAGAATAATCCCGGATTTATGAAGCTAACACTTGCTGAAACCAGAGGCGATGGAAGAATCGGAGAAGATGTCACCGTAAATGCACTCGTTATTCCCGATGTTAAGCAAAAGATAAAGCTTGATGAGACATATCTGGAACTTAGAGGTGAAGTATATATGTCTCATGAGGACTTTGACAGATATAACGAGGAGCAGGTAAAACTAGGCAGGAAAGAAGCGGCAAATCCGAGGAACCTTGCAGCCGGTACACTTAGACAGCTTGACAGCAGTATTACCAAAAAGCGTGGTCTTAGAATGTTTGTGTTTAATATTCAGGATGGTCCCTCTTGGCTTATGGATGATCATTCGGAAGGTCTTACAAAGCTAAGCAAACTGGGAATTCCTGTTGTATATCATAAAAAATGCAAGACATATGAAGAAATAAGTGCAGCGATAGATGAGATAGGAAACATGAGGGGAGATCTGTTATTTGACCTTGACGGAGCGGTTATTAAAGTTGACCATACTCCATGGAGAAATGATTTTCCTGCAGGAAGTAAGTATTCCAGCGGTCATATAGCTTACAAGTATCCGCCCGAAGAAAAAATAGTAGTTATGGATGAAATCCTTGTTGATGTGGGTAGAACCGGAAAGCTTACATTTACCGGAAGTTTCCATGACAAAGAAACAGGAAAACCTGCACGACTTTGTGGAACCTCAGTTTCAAGAGCTACTCTGCATAACATAGATTATATAAAGGAAATGAAGATAGGAATAGGCGGATCCTACAAGCTGTTTAAGTCAGGAGAAATCATTCCTAAGCTGAATGGATGCGTGGAAGAGCCTACTTTAGTTTACAGCGCTCCTGACACATGTCCGGTTTGCGGGCATCCTCTTGTAAGAGAAGAGGACACAGCTGATATAAGATGTGTAAATCCCACATGTCCTGCTCAGGTAGTGCGTACTATTGCATATTTTGTATCGCGCGATGCCATGAATATTATGGGACTAGGTGATACACTTATTGATTCTCTTGTAAAGGATGGATATCTTGAAAATTATGCTGATATATATGAATTGAAAAATCATCGCGAGGAGATGATAGAAAAAGGCATAATAGGAAAAGAAAAAAATACAGACAAGCTTCTTTTAGAAATTGAAAAATCAAAAGACAATGATCCGGTAAGACTTCTTACAGGTCTTGCTATAAGAAATGTTGGAAAATCAACAGCAAGAGAAATAATGAAGCATTTTTCCAATCTAACCGAGTTGTTTAATGTGACAAGAGATGGATTCTTGTCAATTCCTGATATCGGTGATACGACAGCAGGAGACCTCTATGAATTTTTCCACAGCCAGGATAACCGCAGCTTGATACTTAAGATGCAGGAAGCTGGAGTTAACATGGTTGTTAAAGAGGAGGAAGGCACTTCAGATAAATTATCAGGAATGACCATAGTTGTGACAGGAACCCTGCCGACACTTGGAAGAAAAGAAGCAGAAGAACTAATAGTCAAAAATGGTGGCAAGGCTTCGG
>Ga0310691_10002221_pt1 | contig 26532 bp, 22 predicted proteins | sample 176DNAGHGlowgp2_FD_203887 | JGI IMG/M metagenome (GOLD analysis project Ga0310691, IMG submission 203887) | Sheep rumen microbial communities from Palmerston North, Manawatu-Wanganui, New Zealand - 1766 DNA GHGlow gp2 (v2) (version 2) | ecosystem: Host-associated > Mammals > Digestive system >... | reverse complement strand
CGGACAGGATACTTGATGAGATAAGGAGGGTGTCCGGCCGTGATGTCCTCTGCAACAAGCCATACAGCGGAACGGAAGTGATCAGGGACTATGGTGCGGAGCACATGAAGACAGGTGCCCTGATCGTATATACATCAGCAGACAGCGTGCTCCAGATCGCAGCACATGAGGAAGTCGTCCCGCTCGATGAACTCTATGGCATATGCCGCAGGATGAGAGAATACATGACCGGCGAAGATGCGGTCGGAAGGATAATCGCAAGGCCTTTTACGGGTTCTGTGGAAGAAGGTTTTACCAGGACAGACAACAGACACGATTTCTCTGCCCCGCCCCCGTCATCATCCATGATCGACATCCTTAAAGGGTACGGATTTGATACCATATCCATCGGCAAGATCAACGATCTTTTTGCAGGATCAGGCATCTCCAGATCGATCCCCACACATGGAAACACGGACGGCATCGGACGGCTGATATCGATCATGGACGAGGATTTTAACGGCCTCTGTTTTGTGAATCTGGTTGATTTCGACATGAAGTACGGACACCGCAACGACGTGGCGGGATATGCGGCGGCGATGCACGAATGGGACGATGCCCTTGGGATCATCCTTGATAAGATGAACCCTGATGACCTGCTCATCATAACGGCAGACCACGGATGCGATCCGTCAACCGCATCGACCGATCATTCGCGTGAGACGATACCTCTCCTGATGTACGGAGAGGGCCATAATGTGCCCCGTAACCTGGGCGAGCTGGTGGGCTTTAATGCAATATCCGGATTTGTTTTCGGAGCGCTGATGAGAAGGGATCTTCCAAGGGTATATGATGCTCCGGACAACAGTCCAAGGGAAGGCGAAGTCATGTCTTATGTGGACCTTACCAACCTCAAGACGACAGCCACGGCCGAAGACATAGAGAAGCTCGTTGATAAGGGAATAACCGAAGGCTGCGCCAGCTGCTGCATACAGCCCTGTTATGTAAGGCATGCCGTAAAGCACGCGGCAGGAAGGATCAACATCTGTACCGTGATCGGATTCCCCAACGGATACCACACAACGGCAGTCAAGCTCTATGAGGCTTTGGATGCCTGCGACAACGGAGCATCCGAGATCGACATGGTCATCAATATCAACGAAGTCAAGAACGGTGAATACGATTCAGTTGAGCGCGAGATCAGGCTCATCGCAGATGCCGTCCACGCCAAAGGTGCGATCCTCAAGGTCATCATCGAGACCTGTTATCTTACGGAGGATGAGAAGATCAGGATGTGCCGCATAGTGACATCTGCAGGCGCTGATTTTATCAAGACGAGTACGGGCTTTGGAACGGCCGGCGCCACACTTGAAGATGTTAAGCTCATGGCGGCAAACGTAGGTCCCGGAGTGCGTATCAAGGCTGCCGGCGGCATCAGGACCAGGGAAGATGCCATGGCATATATCAGAGCCGGAGCTTCGAGGATCGGTTCGTCCGGGCTGGGCTGATATTACCAGGCTAATATCCTTATGACCCCCTCTATGGCTTGATTTTCTTCGAAAATCCGTATTTTTATGTTCTTTTTTGTAACTTTGTCCTTTTAATCTCCCATATGATGTGATATAGTACACACATAACGAACAAACGAACGGTTTTAGAACGTTCGGGGAGGAGAGTACGAATTATGTCACCTGTTGAAGTTATGTGTTTTTGCTTTTTGACATTAGCCGTTATCAAGGCGGTTAAGGATTCATTTGAATATTGGGGCCGCGACGCTCAGGAGGATATTCCCCACAGAGGCGCGAACGTCTCAAAAGCGCGTGCCGCATCCGTAAGGAAGGCAAGGGTATCTGCGATCGGCAGAGAATATGTTCAGACAAGAAGGCGAAGTGCCTGATCCTCATATTTTGATCTCTCATGTTTGTACCGGCCGGGAATAAGACTGTCGCTGTTCCTCCATATTCCCACCACACACACTATCACAGAGATGGTCTTATGGCCGGCAAACTGCAGAGAAGCGCATGGATAAGGATCCGTGGATCGATAAGAGACTGAAGATGCTGTATCTTCAGTCTCTTTTTGTGTGGCCGCGCGGCGGGAGTGGTGTGGAGCAGCGAGCCGCAAACGTGTCCCCACTGTCACGATCGTATTAGTCTCGGTTTACTCTCAACAAAAACGGGATTTACTCTCAAGTGACTTGAGAGTAAATCGCAAAATACTTGAGACTCTCAACAAAAACCGTTTTACTCTCATCTTTGCTGAGAGTAGTGTTGAGAGTAAATCAACATCCACCCTGTCCCCACTGTCCCATGAGTCGCTAAAACACAATTCACAGAAAAACCAAAGTCGCCCCCGCCGGCGAAGGACAATGTTTCCGAGGATCTTTGGAGCCGAGTGCAAATCAGGCAATGGGAAAGACCCATTGCCTGATATTAAGCGAGCGACTGTCCTCGGAAACGTTGTCCGAAGTGCCTTACATTGAAGCCTGGTTCTTGCCGTTACGCTTGGACTTGTTCAGCTTGCGCTCAGCCGTTGCCAGGAACTCCTCGAGATTGGAGTCTTTGTCGAATGCAGCAACGCCTGCAGATATCGTGATCCTGCCGACCTCGTCACCGTCAAGTCTTACGGGTGTTCCTGCGACTGCCTCAACGATCCTCTTGGCAATTCCGAGAGCGTGGATCTTATCACAGCCGGGAAGGATGACAGCGAATTCGTCTCCGCCTGTCCTGAAGCATGTATCAGGCTTACGGCAGCTGGAGAGCATGATCGATGCGATAGTCCTGAGGAACAGGTCACCATTCTGCTGTCCGTATCTGTCATTGATGGATGTCATGTCGTCTACATCGATCACGACAAGCGCGAAATTGCCTTCCTCTTTACGGTCAGAGTAGAAGCTGGCCATCTTGTCGAGCTTCTCGTAGAAGTATCTGCGGTTATAAAGACCGCTAAGGTCATCGACTCTTGCAAGCCTGGAGAGTTTTACAAGTGACTGCTGGAGATCATTCTCGAGCTTCAGGTGATCCGTGATGTCACGGCTGATGCCCCATGTCCCGATGATCTCACCCTTATCATCATAAAGGGGGTATTTGGATGCCATGAAGTATCTGATAGTCTCATCATCAAGAACGAGCTCCTCGGTCATGTTAACGAGGGCCTCCCCTGATGCCATGATCGTCATCTCGGTATCCTTCGCAGACTGTGCGAATTCCTTAGGGAAGTAGTCGAAGTCTGACTTTCCGACCATGTCGGCAGCATTCTTGGCGCCGACCTGGCGTGCGTGACTTTCTGTTACCCAGATAAACTTGGAATCTTTGTCCTTGAAGTAGACTGTATCCTGTGAATACTTGCCGATCGTCTGGAGCAGTATGCTCTCGATATTCTTGCTGTCTATACTCATGAGGCCTCCCGTTTAAGATGTGGACATATCACGTTTTCTTAACAACACTATGCTACCCAAAACCGAAGATGTCAAATAAATTATCACAAATATGGTAGCGAGCAGCATCATTTTCGCGCTGGTCGCACTGCCTGCAGTTGCCAGTATCTTGGTGGGTATTATGTAGTTCAGCGAGAATTCATCCCATCCATAGCGCCACTGCAGGATGGCATCCGCTATGGTTATGGGAGTGCTTACAACGCCGACCGAAGTCAGGATGCTGAATACGATCGCAGCCGCCTTGCTCCTGAACAGTGTCGCAACGAACTGTATTAGGGTTACGATGGCCATCGTGGCAAGATACGAGAATACAAAATACCACAGCGTATCCAAGCCAAACCCCGGGTTAATACTGTCAGCCCAGAACAGATTTGAGATGAAGCTCAAGATCCATACCAGGATATGTATGCACAAGGTGAATAATCCCATGACAACGAGCTGTGCAACCGCGCTTATCCACCTGCGCCCGTTGATGAGCGGGTAGTTCTTGCTGAAATGAGTTGAATAGTCGTTGCCCAGGAACAGGGCGGCAACTATCGCGATGAGGAGCATGGGCATCTCCCCCTGGATCCCGCTCTGATATGTCTGTGAGACATTGAAGAAGTAACCTGTACCTATGCCTCCGAAGATCTTCTTCGATTTCTCGGCGAGCTCTTGTGCCTTCTCTTCATCAACGGGTTCCTCACCTTCCGGAAGAGTCCTTCCGAATACATCGTACCCGGCCCCGATGTCTTCTTCCGCTGCAACATCAGCGGGAACTTCCTCATCGAACAGGGCATATGTCAGGTTAAACCCGTTGAATCCCAGCAGTATGTAGTTCTGCAAGAGGATGATCAGTGCGAGTATTATCGGAATGATGATGATCGCCTTCATCTTGGAGAGCCTGAACAGTTCTGCTTTGATAAAACAACCCAGCATCAGACCACCTCCTTATCAGCGCCGCTGACAGTCCTGAGGAAATACTCCTCAAGGTCTGCAGTCTCAAATGCGAAAGAATACACCATGATCCCGGCATTACAGATCTTCATGTTCATGTCAGGGCCGACTTCACCCTCTTCATACACATTGATCGTCCGGGGATCCGCTGCTTCCATCTTGCTGTATCCTGCCGCCTTCAGGACCTCCATGGCCTTGGCTGAGTCAGCACACTTAATGACGAGTTTTCCCCTGCTCTTCAGCTCGAGTTCTTCCCTCGTTGATTCCTCGATTATCCTGCCGTTATCGATGATCGCGTAATCCGTCGCGAGCTTTGCAAGTTCCGCGAGGATGTGGCTTGAGATGATGATCGTTATGCCCTTCTCTTCGTTGAGCCTGGCAAGTGTATTACGCACCTCCGCGATGCCCTCCGGATCAAGTCCGTTGATGGGCTCGTCGAGGATCAGCACCTCGGGATCCCCGATCAGTGCCAATGCGATACCCAGACGCTGCTTCATTCCCAGCGAGAAAGCGCGTGCCTTCTTCTTGCCGGTGTTGTCCAGCGAGACGAGCTTGAGCTTCTCCCTGATGCTGCTGTCATCGTAGCATCCGTAAGCAAGAGCCTTAAGCTTCAGATTGTCGTAAGCCGACATGGACGGCATGATCGCCGGGATCTCGATAAGCGTCCCGATCTTCGCGAAAGCAGCCTTATTGCCGCCCTCAAAATCCACATAATCGTATGAACCGGATGTCGGTTTGGTCATTCCCGCGATCATCTTCATGATGGTCGTCTTGCCTGCACCGTTCTTGCCAATAAGTCCGTAAATGGATCCCCTCTTTACCTTGATGTTAACATTTGAGACTACATCACGTCTGCCATATGTTTTGGTCAGGTCCTTTGTCTCCAATAAGATATTACTCATGTTGATCTACTCCCACCTGTGCATGATTCCGCTCTTATTATTTTAACAGATAAACACACAGCTAATCAAACCTGTGTATCTTTCTTCCTGATCCTCATTATCTGGGGGGTTATAGTCATCTCCGTTATGACAGCGCCTTCCTTCATGTCCAGCACGTCTGCCACTGCTCTCGCAATGTCTTCAGGATCCAAAGCTGCGCCTTCATCCTGGCTCGCCTCGAAATCAGCATTCCGATACAGCTCGGTCCTTGTCATGTCAGGCCTTATGTTGACTACCTTGACACCGTGCTTGCGTACTTCTGCCCACAATGACCTGCCAAAGCTGTCGATCCCCGCTTTCGTGGCGCCATATGCCGCTCCGTGGGTATTGACGTTTACTGCAGACACTGACGATATGTTGATAATGAATCCTTTCTGTTCCCTTATGGACGGCAGAAGCAGGTTCGTGATGATAAGCGGAGATGTAAGATTGACGTCACACATCTCCTTGATCTGCTGGGGCGTGACATTCTCATGAAGCCCATAGTATGCACATCCTGCCGCGTTTACCAGGATCGCCGGCTTATGTGTCCTGGCGATCTTCATATATGCCTCAGTAATACTTGCGATATCGCGCAGGTCTGCCACCGATCTGTCAGCCCTTATGACCGTGATACCCCGGCTCTCCAGCATATCTGCCACAGCCTTTCCTATTCCGGATGTGCTGCCGGTCACAACAGCAGTAATTCTTTTGTCCATATAATCATTCCTCACAAAAAACAGCCCGAAAGTGCCCCATATTTATGGATATAGTCTAATAATATCAAATATTTGTTGACAATGACAAAAACAATTGCTAATATCCGTATTGATTACTATTACATTTTAGGAGGTAGTTATGGTAGTAGCAGCTTTAATTCTTGGTATTGCATCAATAGCTTTGGCATGGTGGGGTTATGGTGCCCTCCTCGGTGCCGCTTGCGGTATCGCAGGTATCATCCTCGCTATTCAGGGCAAGAAGAAGCAGCCTGAGAAGGCTGGTATGGCTAAGGCAGCCCTCGTTCTTGCTATCATCGGTACAGCTCTCAGCGCTATCTGCTTCATCAGCTGTGTAGCTTGTGTAGCTTGCGTTAAGAACAGCGGTAGCGAGTTTGCTGATCAGCTGGCAAGTGAGCTTTCCAAGAGCTTGGCAGCTCAGAACTAATTAATGTATCGAATTAATTAGATTTGACCTAAGGCTTCTGTGTAATGCAGAAGCCTTTTTCGACTATTACAAATAACTGACAGGTAATAATCTATGCAAGTATACATTAACATCTTCGGAAGGCAGATCCCGACCTATGGTCTTATGATCGTAATAGGGATCCTTGTTGCCAATTTCATAGGTGCTTTTATACAGAAGAAAAACAAGAGGAAATTCGAAGATCTTCTCCTCATTGAAGCATTCTGCATCGCAGGCGGTCTTACCGGGGCAAAGATCCTTTACATTATCGTTGAATGGAAGGATATTGACTGGAACATTGCATTCTCGAGCATTGAGAATTTCGTACAGTTCCTGGGAGCGGGATTTGTATTCTACGGCGGCCTTATCGGCGGACTTCTGACCATATTCATCGCCGATAAGATACATAAACTGGACCTCGGGTTTTACATCTATCATTACATCTTCCTTATTCCTCTGATCCACGGTTTCGGAAGGATCGGATGTTTTCTGGCAGGATGCTGCTACGGAATCCCATACGATGGTCCATTGGCTGTAATATTCCCGGAAGGCTCATTTGCAGTCCACGGAGTCAAGCTCTTCCCCGTACAACTCGTGGAAGCAGTATTCCTGATGCTTATCGCTATCATCGTAGCTGTCTTCACCTACGCGGTTAAGCTGAAGTACAACACCGAACTGTATCTGATCCTTTATGCCGTCTTAAGATTCTTCCTGGAGGATTACAGATATGACCCTGAGAGAGGGTTTTATTTCGGGCTGTCCACCTCCAAATGGATCAGCATATTCATGTTCACGGCAGCAGTCGTATCGATCATTATCCGCTCGCGGATAAAGCCGAAGGATCCATCTCCTAAGATAGCAGAAGTTGCAGTTGAATAAATAAAAAACCGGGGTTCACCACATTTCGAAGCAATGTCATTAAGTTAAGACAGTAATCCCGAAGATCCTCATACCGCAAAGGTATGGGGGTCTTTTTTTGAGGATTTTTTACTAAAGGGTTGACACGCACACATAAGTGTGCGGCCTCTTTGAATCCTTATATCGAAGATTCAAAGAGGCCCTTGGAATTAGGAAAACCTGATTTCAAGGAGGTACTGCATGAAACCCAAACACGTAAAGAGGCTGCTTTCGTCAGCCGTAGCCGAAGTTGCCGGTACACCCGAAGACTATTGCGTTAACCCGAATCGCGACTTTACCAGAACACGGAAGATCTCTCTGCAAAAGCTTATTTCCGGAATAATCAACATGGAATGCAAGAGTTTGCCCAACGAACTGATCGATATGTTTAAAGGAACTTCGGATATACCGTCAGTTTCAGCATTTGTACAGCAACGGGACAAACTGAAGCCAGAAGCCTTTGAAGCAGTGTTCAACAAGTTCACTGCCAGACTTACAGTTAATTCTGGCGATATGCCGGTGCTTGCGGTAGACGGTTCTGATGTCCGCCTGCCAACCAATCCTGACGATAAGTTGACATATCTTCCGGGTTCAAGAACACAAGATCCCTATAACAGTCTACATATCAATGCGTTATACGACCTAAATAAGCATCTCTACAGAGCTGCGGTTATCCAAAATGGTGCTCAGATAAATGAGTGTTCAGCGCTTCAACAGTTAGTAGACAGTTCAGATATACCATTGGCGTTAGTTATCGCAGACAGAGGCTATGAGTCCTACAACAATCTTGCTCACATTCAGGAGAAAGGCTGGTTCTTCCTTATCCGTATAAAAGACGGTAATTATGGAATTAAGAATGGTTTTGATCTTCCCGCTGAAGACTGCTTTGATATGAGTATCGTATTAAATCTGACAAGGAAACAGACGAATAAAGCAAAAGAACTTTTTAAAGCCCGCAATCACTTCAGATATATTGCAAACTCCAGCCCCTTTGACTATCTCCCGCAATATTCCCACAAGGCTGATCCGCTTGTTTTCTACACACTTAAATTCAGAATAGTCAGATTTAAGATATCTGTAGACACTTACGAAACAGTTGTTACAAATCTTCCCGAAGATAAGTATCCTCCGGAAAAATTAAAGGAACTGTATGCTTCCAGATGGGGAATAGAAACATCTTTTAGGGATCTTAAATACACAATAGGTCTTCTTAAATACCATTCAAAAAAGACGGCGTGTATCCGGCAAGAGATCTTCGCGCGTCTTACGTTATATAACTTTGTGGAAGTGATTACCTCGCACGTAGCCATTTCCAAAAAACAAAGAAAATATACCTACAAATGCAACTTTTCTGCTGCAACGCACGTATGCAGATTGTTCTTGCGCGGGCAAACATCGCCGCCTTATGTAGAATCCGCAATTGCTCTTAACCTCGTTCCCATTAGACCATATCGCAAGCGAGGGCGATTCAAAACCGAATCAGTATTGCAAAGATTCTTCTATCGCGTAGCATAACATATCTCACAATCGAATTAAACCTATCTGGCGGATTCCGGTTCGTCTGTTTAAGCTGCCTGAAAAACGAAAAGAGACTGAAGATTTCACTTCTCCAGTCTCTTTTTAATTTGTTTTTGTGATCTCTTTGAGTCAACGTCGTCTTAACTTAATGACATTGCCACATTTCGAAGTGAACCCCTTTTTGTAGGATCAATATAAAGCTGTGTGTCATGAATGCCACGGGATCCGGGGCAAACACTTATGTCATTCTTCTTCCGGAAGTTCTCCGTCGATATTCTCGTTCAGCCATTTGATCGCCAGGATCTTGCCTTCGTCCGGCTTGGAGGGATCCTTGGCATTGCCGCCAGAGAATACTTCCCCGTCCTTAGTCCTGATCTCCCCGGAGAACGGATTCATGTCGCCTCCGACGATCGCGTTCCTGAAGAAAGTAAGCATCTTCTTCGTCTGGTAGGAGATGCCAGGAACCCTGATATCGACGACGCCCGTGGACAGACCGAACCAGTAATTCGCTGCCGTACGCCTGTCGATCATCTCGCTGACATTCCATGTGCCGGAGATGACGGACTGGACGATCTTCACGTAGTACTTACCCCAGTTGAAGTAAGGAGCTCCGATATAGATGTCCTTGATCTCACCGATCTTATAGACACCCGGACGGGCCATTCCTTCCCTGTCTCCCGTTATGGAATAATCGAAGTCGGCATACATCCTGATCCCTTCTGCGATGAACTCATCGCGGTATTCAGATGCCGTATTGCTGTCAACATACTTCAGGGATATCCTGCAGTCCGGATCGATCAGCGATACACCGATCGCGAAAGCATTGAGGTTGATAACGCTCATGATGCCTTCCTTCCTTGCAATGTATCCGATGCGCCTTACATCGCTGCTGTTGCTCTCCTTGAGCAGAGTATCGGCAGCTAAGATACCCATCAGGAATGATGCTTCATAGAGTTTGCCGTGATAACACCTGAGTGAAGAATATGTATTGCCGACAGAGCAGTTCAGGAACTTCACGTCAGGATTATGTACTGCCGCCTTGAGGATATCAGGGAGCATGTTGGGCGATACAGCAAATACGATCTCACACTTATCTGCGACCGCTTTATCGATAGCCTTATCAACACCGCCCTCATTCTGAGAATAGTAGCTGCATGTAAGCACATTGTCATCAGTCATCTCATCAATATAGAGCCTGCCGGCCTCGTGGCTGTCGATCCATCTGGAATTATCAACGTCAGCATCATAGATGAATCCGACCTTAAGCGGAGCCTGCGGAGTGTATTTCTTCGTTCTATTGAACATTCCCATAATGCCGGACGGCTTATCGGCTTCTTCCGGAGCATCGGTAAGGAATGCAACATCTTCCATCTTCGCACTCGACAGAAGTTCATCCTGGGCGAGTTTGATGTTCTTTGTTATCTGATCGTTGGAATCATAAGACAATGTCTTCATCGGAAAGATGGAGATATAGAGAAGGAACGCATCGCTGACAAGGAACTCGTCCGCATCTTTTACCACCGTCTTGAAACTCTTGCTGAACCTGAAATATGCGGACTTGAGGTCAAGGCACAGATCCTCAGGCCACTTGTGTTCAAGATCCTGACCTAACAATTCCGCAAGCTTCGGATATTCACCGGGCTCACTGAATACGATCAGAAAATTCTTTGTACACTTATAGAAATCAAGGTATTCGTAATAAGCAATAACTTCCTTGCTGTCACTCTTCTCCGGGATGATCCTGGTAACATCTGCCAGGATATACTCGGTCTTGCCGTATTTGGACACGGAGACACGCTTGTTGCCTTCCTGTACATAATACTGATTCATGTATTCATATACTTTGATGGCATCCCTGATCCCTTCCTTGGCATATGAATCATAAAGTGCCGACCACTTGGCGGCAAATTCTGTATTCTCTTCGAACAGGGGCATGAAGTTATTCGCGAAAGCACTGTTCCTTCCTGCCTCCTTGTTGCCCTTGATGCGGCTCATCGGGAGCTCCATCAGGCCGAGATGTCTCTGAGCGAGTCCGCTCTTCACTTCTTCCAATGAATCCAATACCGGCAGATAAGGCGACTGTCCGTTCCTCACGGCTTCTCTGACAGCCTTCTCCCCCAGTTTCTTGGCGGCTTTATAGTCTTCTTTCATATGGGCTCCTTATTACAGGACGTTATACAATGTTGAAGATATCCGAGAATCCTGTTACGTCGAAGATTTCCTTAACCTCATCAGATGTATTGCAGATAGTAAGACTTCCCTGCTTGTTCATGATCTTCTGTGCAGCAAGGAAAACTCGAAGTCCCGCGCTGGAGATGTATTCGAGCTTCGCAAAATCGAAGACAAGTTCAGTGATGCCTTCAAGATTAGCATTAACTTCTTCCTCAAGCTTAGGAGCAGTTACTGTATCAAGCCTTCCCTCGAGCGCTACGGAAAGCTTAGAATCATTCATCTCTTTTGTAATGTTAAGCATGTCTTACTTCCTCCTGATCTGTGATCGCGATGATTAATTTTACCATAAAAACAATCCTTCTTGTTGACAAAAAGACGGTTTCTGTTATCATATGAACAGATATTCATATGAACGATTGCTCATATATAGGAGGCTGTTATGTTTTGGGATAAGATCGCATGGGTCTATGATGCTTTCGAGAAGGTATATAACAATAAGGTCATCAAGGGTACGGCAGACATATGTGCAGACCTTGTGGACGGCAGCGATAACGTGCTGGAATGCGCCTGCGGGACCGGGCTCATCACCACGGCGGCAGCACCCAAGGCGAAGACTTACCTGGCTACGGACTTCTCCCCCAAGATGCTCAGGCGCGCACAGCGTAAACTAAGGGAATGTAACAATGTTACCTTTGCCTTTGCGGACATCACGAAGCTTGCGCAGGAGGATGGGACTTACGATAAGGTCATCGCGGGCAATGTCATCCACCTGCTCGAAGATCCTGATAAGGCGCTTGGCGAACTTTTACGCGTTGCGAAGCCGGGCGGGAAGGTCATAATCCCCACCTACATTAACCTGTACGATAACCGGGCAGGATTCCTGGCCGGAGTATTTAACAGGATGGGCGCGAACTTTAAGCGTCAGTTCGATCTGGATTCATACAAGGAGTTCTTTGCAGAACGCGGATTTGAAGATGTGGAATACAGGGTCGCAGAAGGAAGAATGCCCTGCGCCGTTGCAGTGATCACAAATAAGTGACAGGGCAATGGCATTGCAGGGCATTTCTTAAGATCTTTGGACCTTATGAGAGATATCAGCTCTCTCTAATAACATTCCTTCTGATCTTGCCGCTGATGGTCTTGGGGAGCTCATCAACGAACTCTACGACTCTAGGGTACTTGTAAGGAGCGGTATTCTTCTTAACGTAATCCTGAACTTCCTTCTTCAGTTCGTCAGAAGGTGTTGCCTTACCGGGAACGAGGGCGATCGTAGCCTTGACTACCTGACCTCTGACGCCTTCAGGGTCGGGTGTTGCCGTAACCGCACACTCGAGAACATAAGGAAGCTCCATGATGACGCTCTCGATCTCGAAAGGTCCGATACGGTAACCGGAACTCTTGATGACATCATCGACACGTCCGACATACCAGATGTATCCTTCCTCATCCATCCATGCCGTATCGCCTGTATGGTAGAAGTTGTCATGCCATGCCTCCGCTGTCTTCTCCTGATCACGGTAGTAACCGAGATAGAGACCGCAGGGGATCTTGTGGTCAGTCCTGACACAGATCTCACCGGTGACACCGGGCTTGCATTCCTTGCCGTCCTCATCGAGGATGTGGATATCGTAATAAGGATTGGGCTTACCCATGGAACCGAGCCTGATCGCAGATCCGACGAGGTTACCGATGGCAAGTGTTGTCTCTGTCTGGCCGAAGCCTTCCATGAGACGGATACCCGTTGCCTTCATGAACTGGTTGAATACCTCAGGGTTCAAAGCCTCACCTGCAACTGTCGCATACTTAAGCGAAGACAGATCGTACTTGGACAGGTCTTCCTTAACAAGGAATCTGTACATGGTCGGCGGAGCGCAGAATGTGGTGATATTGTACTTGGCAAACATAGGAAGGATCTGTTCCGCGTGGAACCTGTCGAAATCGAATGTGAACGTCGGTGCCTCACACATCCACTGTCCGTACAGTTTGCCCCAGAGAGCCTTACCCCAACCGGTATCGGAGATCGTGAAATGAAGTCCGTTGGGATCGACATTATGCCAGAATTTCGCGGTGACATAGTGACCTAATGCATATTTATAAGAGTGGCACGCAATCTTGGGATAGCCTGTAGTACCTGATGTGAAGAACATGACCATGGGGTCGTTGCCGCAGGGTGTGTCTTCTGTTCTCTCATATACATCGCTGAATGACTCAAATTCAGCATTGAAATCATGCCATCCGTTACGGCAGTCATTAACCATGATCTTCGTAATATCCATGTTGCAGCCTTCGATGGCCTTTGCAGCTTCCTCGGCAACATCTCCGTCGCCGGTGCATACGATAGCCTTGACTCCTGCCGCCTCAAAACGGTAACCGAAGTCGTGCTCCTTGAGAAGGTTTGTAGCCGGTATCGCAATAGCACCGATCTTGTGGAGCGCTAACATTGAGAACCAGAACTGATAATGGCGCTTGAGGACAAGCATTACTCTGTCACCCTTCTTGATCCCGAGACTCTCGAAATAGTTCGCTGTCTTATTTGAATACTTCTTCATCTCTTCGAAAGTGTATCTGTGGTCTGTCACGCCGTCCTTTGCTACCCATACCATAGCTACCCTGTCAGGCTCCTTGGCAGCAATTCCGTCAACGATGTCGAACGCAAAATTAAAGCTGTCACACTCTCTTGTAAACTCAACGTTCTTGAGCAATCCGTTCTCATCGAATTCATCAACGACATACTTCTTATAAACAGGATTACGGAGGTTGGCAAGATCCGTGTTGGTCTTGGCATTTGTAACGTATTCCGTCTTAAAAGGTACTTCCTTGCCCGTACCATATTCAGGATTTAATATGATGGCAAAGAACTCACAGTCTTCGCCGCCTAACGCATACTCGTTATGGGGGATGCTGCTGTTGAAGATGATCGTATCACCGGGGTATAAGATCTCGGAATGATCGCCGACCTGGACTTTCAGTGTTCCTCTTACCACAATGTTCATCTCCTGCCCTTCGTGACTTACAAGCTCATACGGAGGGTTAAGAGCTTCCTCGGAATAAGGGATGATGACTCTGAATGGTTCGCAAAGCTTATTCTTGAAGTTATTACCGAGTCTCAGATACTCAAAGCCTGCTCTTCTGGCGATCGGCACACCTTCACCCTTACGTGTGACTTCGAACTCGGTAAGTGAAGCGGACGAACCTTCCAGAAGGTCATTGATCCCGACGCCTGCAAGATTTGCCACCTTGTAAACGAAAGTAAAGCTGAAATCATCGATACCTTCCTCATACCTGACATACTGTGCCTCAGATACCTGAACCTTCTCTGACATCTCAGCTGTCGTGAGACCTAAGTCAAGTCTGATACCCTTGATCCTGTCTGCGATCTGATTTATCTTCTGCTCGAGACCCATTGTCTGTGTTGATTTGTTAGCCATTTCTTTTTCCTCCTTAGCATTCTTTCAACCTTTAAGTGTAAGAGAGGAGTTTTCCAGGAAATAAAAAACGCCTCAATTCCCCATCGGGACATTGAGACGGATGATCCGCGGTACCACTCAACTTGCGAAGTTAACACTTCACCACTTATAGGTTCTAACAAACCTCTTGCCTTAACGCGGCGGCCTTCGGGCACAGTCTACTCAAGATCGCTCTTATTCGGTGTGCCAGCTCGGAAGCGATAGTCACATGGTGGCGTGTAATATCAACTCTCAGCAAACGTTGACTCTCTGTGATTACCCTGCCGCCGGACCTTCTTCGTCACAGCTTTTGGTGTATGTGAGTAAAATATACTTGTAAAACCCGTTTGTCAACAATAATTTTCAGAATTTGCCAAATACCGCAATTATCAGCCGTTAAACGTAATATTCTTCCTGTTTACATGATCCTTTATCGCGGCTGCGATGAGCCTGTGCCCCTCGACATTCGGGTGGATCCCGTCGGCACACAGGTATCTGGAATAATTCTTCTTCTCAAGAAAGACTGAAGATATGTCTATTATGGGTACTCCCGTCTCTATGGCGATCTTGAAGATCTCTATGTTGTACCGCTCATGCCAGTTGGTAATATACTGCTGGTCATTGCGCATCCACTTCATGATATTGTCCCCTGACAATCCCCGCGAAATATGCTTGAAGTATCTTGCGGAGTCTATCGGCGGAAGTGACAGGAGGACGGGCGTCTTGCCGCACGATCTTATCCCGTCTATTATCCCCGTGTAAGTCTTCCTGAAGTCCGCGATCGTGCACATCGGCAGATGCTTCCTGTCAGGATCTTCAGATATCTCTTTCCAGTTGAAATCACAGTCATTGCCTCCGAATTCGAGGATGACATACTCTCCGTCAGTCTCCCTGATAAGATCGAGATTATTCTCAAAGATGCTCTCACCCTTGGCGATCGTGCTTCCGAACCTTGCTTTGTTCTCCACCTTGATCCCGAAATATTCCTCACAGATCTTCTGGAAGGAATCATGAGATACACGGTAGTGCTCATCTTCGTAGATAACACCCTTGAGGACCGAATCACCAAAAGCAGCTATCTTCTCCATACGGCTCACTCAACAAAGAACGTTCTGCCTTCCCTGCGCGGAGGACAGGAAGGCGTCTTTCCGTCTGCATATCCCACTGCGCAGTGGCCTATGCCCTCATACTCGCCTTCGATCCCGAGGCCTTTAAGGAATTCCTGCCATTCGGGCATCTCAAACTCCTCCTTGGCACGGTGGATCCATATGCTTCCAAGTCCAAGGGAATACGCGGCGTTCATCATGTTGCCCATCGTAAGGGAACCGTCATAGATATAAGTAAAATTGTCCTTGGGAGCCAATACTATCATTATTGCGGGAGCCCCGTAGAAAGGATCGAATCCTTCCGGCCATCCTCCGATCCTGCGGTTGATGTCAGACAGGCTGTCCCTGACCTTCTTATTGGTAACACAGATTATGACCGGCGACTGCTTCCCCATTCCGCTGGGCGCATAAAGACCCGCATCAACGATCTGTTCGAGATCTTCCTCTGCGGGCATGTCAGGCTTGAACTTCCTGATGCTCCTCCTCTGCTGCATGGCACTGATCACTTCGTTCATGACTATATCTCCGATCGGCAGATTAACGACACTCTTGCCGTCCTTAAGATTATAACATCTTATGCATCCTCACGGAGTAGGCACCGGCCCTCTGCCATTCTTCTGTCGCGCGCATCACAGTTATCTTTTCCATATAATGATTTTCTAACATATTGCACAAAATTTAACAATGTTAATAAGAATTCTTAACGATAATCGACAACCGATACTTGAAATAAACATACAAAAAAGTATAATAAGATAATAAATAGAATTCACAAAAAATTAACAACAGGGGTGACAAACATGTCTGGATTCATGGATGTATTTAAGGGCAAGTCAGATGGACGTCTGGGTACACCTGCAGTAGGTCTGTCAATGGCCGGATCGCAGTCCGCAGGAACTGGCGATAATACAGTTTCTCCCAAGAACGGTAATATTGCAAAGATCGGTTCTCCTGCCGCTAATTATGCAAGGGAGCGCGCTGCCGCTGCCAAGGCTCAGATCGAGGCACGTAAGGCAATGGAGGAATCACGTAAGTCTTCTCACGGTGACAGCAAAGCCGAAGAAGAGAAGCCTACGACGCTTCAGGCACCTCCTCCGGGACTTAAGGCTCCCATCAAGCGTCCGCCGTCAGCATCGATCAACCGCGCACAGGCAATGGCCGCACAGCAGGCTGCTGAGCGTCCGGGCAATATGTCTTCAGACAATTCAAAGCCCATGGGCGGCAAGTCAGCTACGGCTGCAGCTGCTGATAAGGCAAAGTTCGAACTGAATCAGGCTAAGTACCATGAGAGCCGTGCAGCCAAGGAGGCTGAGGTCGCACTCGCTAAGTCAGAGCAGGCTAAGCTCGCAGTAGTTAAGTCGGGTGAGGTACTCGAGCAGGCAGTTAAGTCACAGGAAGAAGCTTCCAAGCTGGCTAAGACTGCAGAAGAAGAATACAACACGGCCCTTGCAGCAGCAGATGCTGCCAAGGCAGAAGCTGAGAAGGCGCAGGAAGCTGCCAAGGCAGCTGCAGCTAAGGCCGAGGAGACACTTAAGGCGGCTGACAAGAAGAAGGCTGAGCTCGATGCAAGAATGGCAGCTGTCAAGGCTGAGGAAGATGCTAAGAAGGCTGCTGAGGAAGCAGACAAGGAAGCTAAGAATTTCGCAGTTACAGCTGAGGAGCTCGTGAAGAGTACATCTGAGAAGCTCGAAGAAGCCAAGCAGGTCACAAAGCAGGCTGAGGAAGCTTACGAAGCAGCTAACAAGAAGAAGATCGAAGAAGAAGCAAGAGCCGCTGCAGAGAAGGCTGAAGAAGATGCCAAGAAGGCAGCTGCTATCGCAAGAGAGAAGGCTGAAGAAGCTGCAAGGAAAGCTAAGGAAGCTATGGAAGCAGCTCGTAAGGCTGAAGAAGAAGCAAGAGCTGCTGCAGCAATGGCTGAGGAAGAAGCCAGGAGAGCCCAGGAACTCGCTTTGGAGAAGGCAAAGTTCGAGAGCCTTGAGCTGGAGAGCGTTGAAGTAGAGCAGGAGAAGGTCATCGGGGAATAATACTCATTATCTCCAGCACGACTTCCCTCATAACGTTCGCTCCGAATGATATGAATGATGAAGGCGCAGGTTTACGCAATACATTTGCAAGACCTGCGCTTTTTGCTGTCCGGACCGCACGGTCCATGTGATAGTTGCTCGTGATTATCACGCAGGGCTGTCCGTTGTCCCCGGACATGAGATCTGCAGCCCTTTGGAAGTTCTCCTCAGTGTTTGAAGCGCGGTCTTCCAGGATCATCTTATCTTCACTTACGCCGCGCTCCATGAGCAGCTCCTTCATGACGGCAGCCTCAGTCCTTCCCTGATCATCAGGGTTTCCGCCGGTAAGTATGAGTACCGATGAAGGATGCTCCACGATATACTCATGGGCAGTCCCGACTCTCAGGATCAGGTCATCAGACGGCATCCCGTCCTCAAGCGCCATGCCGAGAACGACCGCATTGCCGCCATCCCCCGCATTATCTATAAGACAGCCTGTGAGGACCTTGCATGTCATTAGAAGTATGATAACTATAAAAGCCGCCGAGACGGATCTTACGATCCATCCGGCAGCTCTTAATGCTTTTGTCCTGCCCTTCACCAGGAACCCCGTCCTGATGTCTGTGGCCACGATAAATGCCACGACGCATATGATGAGTTCCAGGACGAATACGCCAACATATCCGCTCTTAAGTACGACTGTTCTGATCCTGTGGATCATGACTGCCGACAGATAGACCGTGAAGACCACGACAAGGGCGGTCAGTATGATGCCAACAGTCCGTCTTACGCGGCTTATCCTCATCTTATGTCAGAGCTTGTTGCGCTGTATCTTACCGCTGACCGTCTTGGGGAGTTCATCCTTGAATACGACGATCCTGGGGTACTTGTAAGGAGCCGTGTGCGCCTTAACGTAATTCTGGATCTCTTTCTTGAGTTCTTCAGTACCTTCCGTGCCCGGAACGAGAACGATGGAAGCCTTTACTACCTGTCCCCTGACCTCGTCGGGAGCAGCAGATACACCGCACTCCAGAACGTAAGGAAGTTCCATGATAACGCTCTCGATCTCGAAAGGTCCGATACGGTATCCCGAACTCTTGATAACGTCATCAACACGTCCGACATACCAGTAGAATCCGTCCTGATCCTTCCATGCAGTATCACCTGTGTGATACCAGCCGTCGTGCCATGCTTCCTTTGTCTTCTCTTCATCTTTGTAGTAACCGACTGCCAGACCGCAGGGAGAACCGTTCTTGAGGTTGATGCAGATCTCACCTGTCTCACCGACGGGAACGGGCTTGCCGTCCGGATCGAGTATGTCAACGTCGTAGATGGGAGCGGGCTTACCCATTGAACCGATCTTGTGGTCTGCGCCTCTCATGTTGCCGATGATCATCGTGCTCTCTGTCTGGCCGAAGCCTTCGAGGATCTGAAGTCCCGTTGCCTTCTCAAACTGGCGGTAAACCTCAGGGTTCAAAGCCTCGCCTGCAGTAGTCATGTGCTTAACGGATGAGAAATCATACTGGGATATATCCTGCTTGATCATCATACGCAGCATCGTCGGCGGAGCACAGAATGTCGTGATGTGGTATTTCGCGAACATCGGGAGAATGTCGGCAGCATCGAACCTGTCAAAGTCATATACGAATGTTGCAGCCTCTGCGAGCCACTGGCCGTAGAGCTTGCCCCACATTGCTTTCGCCCAGCCCGTATCGGAGATCGTGAAGTGGAGTCCGTCGGGGTCAACGCAGTGCCAGTACTTAGCCGTATGGAAATGACCCAGAGGATACTTGTAGTTGTGAACTGCGATCTTGGGATATCCTGATGTGCCTGACGTGAAGTACATGAGCATCGGATCATCACCGCAGGGTGAATCCTCAGTCCTCTTGAACCTTGTGCTGAACAGGGTGTACTCCTCATCGAAGTTCCTCCACCCTTCTCTCGTTCCGTTAACGATGATCTTATGGAGAAGGCAGGGATTCTTCTCTGCCGCGATGTCGACCTGATGAGCCGTATCGCCGTCTGCAGTACAGAGGATCGCAGATACGCCTGCTGACCTGAACCTGTAGTCAAAGTCGTGCTCGAGGAGCTGGTTCGTTGCAGGGATTGCAATGGCGCCAAGCTTGTTAAGACCGATCATGGCGAACCAGAACTGGTAGTGGCGCTTCAGGACGAGCATGACCCTGTCGCCCTTCTTGATGCCAAGTGACTTGAAGTAATTTGCACACCTGTTGGAGGCATCCTTGATATCCTTAAACGTGAACCTTCTCTCCGTCTTATCCTGTGAGATGTGGAGCATGGCGAGCTTCTCGGGCTCCCTTTCTGCAAGCGCATCAACGAGGTCGAACGCGAAATTGAACTTCTCCGTATTCTTGAAGCTCATCTTTATAGGAGTACCGTTCTCATTGAACTCCGCATCGATGAAGTTCTTATAGATCCTCTTCTTAGGCTCGATCTCCTGCTCTGCAACACCGATGATCTTTGCAGCAGACTTGCTGTCTATCGCAGGCTCACCTGCAGCATTCAGAACGAAAGCATAGAAGAGACAATCCTTGCCGTTCGTGGCGATCATTCCGTGAGGCATGTCACTGTTGAAATAGATCGTATCACCGGGACCCAAGATCTCCTTGTGCTCGCCGACCTGGACGATAAGGTTGCCCTCGATAACGAGGTCACACTCCTGACCTTCGTGAGTCGTAAGTTCGATAGGCTTTGTCTGAGCCTCCTCACTGTATTCACTCTTCACGAACAGAGGCTCACAGATCCTGTTCTTGAATGCATATGCCATATTGAAATATGTCATGCCGTGAGCCCTTGCGATCTCCTGTCCCTTGCCTGCACGTGTCACCGTGAAAGTATCGAGTGTAGGAGATACACCTTCGATGATGTCAGTAACGTTAACTTTGAAGACGCCTGCACAGCGGTAGATGAACGCGAAGTTCAAGTCTTCTGCGCCTGATTCGCATCTCTCATATTCTTCAACGGAGACACCTGTCTTTTGGGCCATCTCCTCTGTGCTGATACCAAGGATCTCACGAAGGTCCTTGATACGTCCTGCCATCTGTCTGATCTTCAGATCCAAACCGTCGATTGTCTTTACCATAGCTTAAGTCTCCTTTTTTCCGGGACAAAAAAACTCGTCCCAAAGATTAAACCTTTGAGACGAGCGATAATATCTTATTCACCCGCGGTACCACTCAAATTGCGTTTCCGCCACTTATCGGGATCTATTAATCCCTATGCACTAACGTAACATTCACGGGAAGGGTCTACTAGGGTTATCCGTTCTTCCTTCCGGCTCGGAAGCTACATATACTCCATCACCTGCCGGGAACTCTCACCATCTGTCCCCTTCTCTGTACGGCCGCTCTATGAAGCAAACTCTTCGTCAAAGCCTGTAACTAGCAGTTTAGCACGATTTTGGCTTTTTGCAAGGGGTTTTTGTATGTTAAAATACCTTAATGATATGGGATGGGGGTGTTTTTATGTTATTCAACAGGGATAATCCGCACTGGTATTTCAGTGAAGCGCGTGAACTGAGCAGCGAAGAGCGCAGTGAGATCACAGACAAATACAACGAACTCACCAGGAAGATGCTCACTACGGATTTCCGTGACATCGATGAGCAGTTCTACGGCATCAAGCCTTCCGGAGACCTTACGGAGGAAGAGACAGCCTCTAAGAGGAAGAAGATGCTCATAGGAGCTGTAGCCGGCATTATCATCTTTGCGGGACTTATCATTGCACTTATCCTCAAGCAGCTCCTGATCTTCGGCTATGCTGCCTGCGCGATCTTCCTTGTCGTCGGGATATCTGTCATGGTCACCGGCAAGGGCGACAGGATCGAGTCAACGAGCAGGGCGGGTCTGAACAGGATCATAGGTCTTTTTATGGCACTTGCTTCACTTATGATCATCCTGCTCATCATCTTCAGGGGAAGGTTCTCCTCAGGTGAGTTCTTCATCCTCCTGTTCGTCATAGTATTCGGATTATCGGGGTTAGGTCTCCTTATCGTGACTGTCATCAAGGCATTCTCCGGCAAGCTGATATATAAGGATGAGATAGCGGCAACATGTGCAGGGTACGTACGCTATGTATCAAGAGACCAGAGTTCAAACGGCTATAACCGTGTTCATACATTCATACACACTTCTCCCCTGTTCAAGTATTCTTACGAAGGAACACAGTATGAAGCTGTCTATGATGAATTTCCTGTCAAGGCGGATTCAGACATTGAACCCGGTCAGACCGTTACCATCAAGATAGATCCCAGACACCCGGAAAATATCAAGTCGCCTGTAACAACACATCCTGTTGCCATCGGATTCTCGATATTCATGGGACTCGCTTTCATCGGTGTTGCCGTAGGGTTGGGGATCTATACAGCCGGCGGCTATGCTGCAGGAACCAAAGTCGATACCAAGTGGAATCCGCTGGTAGAGAAGATCAACGGGAACAACCCTGACTTAGTTGACATCACAGATGACTACATGACCGAGAACTACATAGATAAGCAATTCCCGGGCAAGGAATGGTACTACGAGAGAGGTGTCGTCACCGGCAAGGAACAGGTAGAAGGCGGAACTGCAATAGAGCTTTCCGACGACTCGTTCATGAGGATCCTCTACACTGACAACACAGCCCCCGAACCCGGTACGGAACTGCTGATTTTTTATGTAATAAACGAGGAGAATCTCCAATACGGGATCAGGTATAAGAATTCCGTCTCTACGGCAGATCCGAACAAATTTGAATATGTCGGCACGCACGGTGCTTATGTAATGACTCCTGCTGAACCCACGAAATGATGGTTTTTCAGGAGCTTCATTAATGATGCTTCTCTAATGATGCAAAGGTGTTCCTGGTGGATTCTGAAACGGGTTTAAGCGTTAGCCTTTGCTAACTCACCGTTATTTAGGATTTACTCTACAATTTTTGTAGAGTAACCCCCCTGTTTTTTGGTGACTCACCGATATATTCAATTTACTCTACTATTTTTGTAGAGTAAAACCCGTTTTTGCGGTGAGTAGGATCATTCAGAAAGTCGTGTCACTTTTTTGAAGGTTGCTTGTCACTTTTGATGACACGAAGGGTCAGACTAAGCTTTCAGAGAAGACCCAAAATATCCTCACAACGTCAACGGACTTCCGCAATTTGAACAGAACTTGCCTCCGTCTGCCTTGCTTCCGCAATTGGTGCAGAATTTCGCAGTAGGAGCCGCAGAAGCCGCAGCGCCCATAGCCACTGCTCCCATAGTTGCTTTGTACTTATTCATCGCATCCTCGAGCATCTTATTCTTATCTTCCTGGCTCATCGCTTCGTAAGCCTTCAGCTTATCGCGGTCTTTTATGGCCTGCTGGCTGCGCTCATTGGGAGCGATGTTCACAAAAGCAAAAGAATTCAGAACGATATTCTTCTCCTTAAGCACATCAGCGATAGCGCGGATTATGGTGTCTTTATGTGACACAAGATCCCTATACGGGACCTTCTCCCCGGACAGGAGTGAGAACTGTTCCGGGAACTGTGCAGTGATAAGATCCTTCACGAACAAAACATCGTCCGGACCACCTGCGCGTTCTTCACATGTCACAGTTGCATTCCCTGCAACATTAAGGTGAATGATCATCTGGTATTCAGGATCGTTATATATTACCTCATTACCGAAAACAACATTAAAACTGCCCATATGGATCCTCTCCTTTAACGTATCTATTAGGATCATTATACGCTTCTAAACGTCAATAAATAATGATAGACTCAAGGAGGACTAATACGTTAGGAGGATACCGTGGAAGGATCAGGAAGATCTAAGCTTCCGTTTTCCGGATTGTTTACCGGCTTCAATTCGCTGTCAGAGCGCAAGACCGGCATGGCAGTCCTCGTATTGTTCGTGATGGTAAGTACCGCTGTCGCGGTCTTCCATGAACCGTGGCTGGATGAGGCGCAGTCGTGGCTTATCGCACGTGATGCTTCCTATTCCGACATGCTCTTTAAGCTCCCTCACGTTGAAGGTCACGTCCCGCTCTGGTGGCTGATACTGAGCATCCCCGCCAAACTCGGCGTTCCGTACGAGACCGGTCTTAAGGCGGTCAACATCATCATATCTGCTTCTGCCTGTGCAGTATTCTTATTCCGGTCACCTTTCCCTAACGCCTTCAAGGCTGTCATGCCGTTCACATATTTCTTCATGTACCAGTATGCAGTCATCGCCAGACCTTATATGCTCGTGACGATCGCACTCTTCCTCGCTGCTGATTCATTTAAGACACGAGGTGAGCATCCCGTCAGGACTCTATTGTCACTGATCCTTCTCTGCCTTGCCGATACTTTCGGGATCGCGATCACCGGAGGCATTGCGGCAGCATGGGTCATTGATCTCATCCGCAAGCGCGCCGTTTTCCGCTCATATAAGCAGGTATTATGCCTTGCGGCGCTCCTGGCAGCTGCAATACTTCTCATGCTCATGATATGGCCTACAGGCAATTCTGCGGGCATGGATGAGGTCAGCAGCAAGCCTGTCCTTAAGACATTCCTGATGGAGATCCTGATGCTGCCTTCCGAACTGTGCATAACCTCCATGACCGCGTATGGTCCTGATGCCATCACGGGACTTAGCTCAGGTCAGCTTCTGATCACATCTGTCATCAGCATCCTTTTGTGGGCTGCTCTGGCATATTTCTTTGTCAGGCGCGACATTCTTCCTGACATCTTCCTGCCGTTCCTGACGCTCATGATCTTCGGCGCCCTATACATCTATCTGCACCATTTCGGGCTGTTCCTCATGACAGGTATATATGCGGCCTGGATATCGCTGTCAACCAGGAAAGATACCGGGACTGAAACATCCCGTAAAGATCTCATGAGATGGCTTGGCGGCGCATTCTGTTCGGTAGGCGTCGTGATAAGCATCATGTGGACATGCTTTGCTTCCGTGAACGACATAAACCACCCTTACTGGATATCGAGGGATCTGTATAACTGGATAGAAGAAAACTCACTTGAGGACAGGAAGTGGTTTGCCACGTGGGACCTTACCGCAGATGAGAGCGGAACTCATGCCGTGGAACAAAATACGGCAGTTACCAGGGAAGCTACCCCCGTTAATCCGTACCTCAATGATGCAAAGCCTCTCAACTTCAACAACGAAGGCGTGACATATGCCATATTCGCATCCAATCCGGACAGCACGAATGAAGCTGACATCGCTTCCTGGAAGAGCATGGGTGAACCGGATCTCATACTGTGCAGTGACATGTCAAGAGCTGCCATCATAATGCAAGAGATGGGATATGGTTCCCAATACGACATGGCATATATAAGAGAGTGCCGCACATCATGGAAGGACACCTTCACCAAGGGCGGTGTCATGGTGCTTATAAGGCGTGACAGCGGCATCAGCTACAGGGCGGAACTGTCAGACCTCCCGTCCATCATGGGCCAGGGCTGACATAACTTAAGTCTGATCAGGGTAATCATAGAATCCGCCCTTGTGAAAGTTCTCATTTCCCAGTGGCTTTGCAGTCAGTCTGAAGATAACACATCCGTCAGGACATACGACAGTCTTCGTATACTTGCCATCTCCTCCGAGATTCTCCAGGTCTCCGCCGCTCCTGACGGCCTCCATCAGCGGATAGAGCATCATCATAGTCTTCGAACAGATCCCGTATCCGTCTTTATTAACGGGACAGCCATAAGTACATGTGTACCGGTCACCGATCTCTTCCCCGTTGCGGCAGTACCGCTCGGTCTTGTCGCCGTGGAGATAACCCGTGACTTCTATGGTGAATTCGTATTCTTCATCGTACCACTTATGCATATCCATATACCTCGCCGTTTTGTTGCAATGACTGCCTTTATTATATCATGCTATAATAACAGTAACAGATCAGGAGGTTTGGTCCATATATGTACTACAGGATCGGAGAGAGAATAGAAGAATTCGAGCCTACGACTTTCGAGAACATTGATTTCCAGTATATCGCCGTCATCAGTTCGGAGGAGTGGATCAACTCCAACAGGAAATTCGACATGGGCATCGAGTGGGACATAAATACTGATGATATCACTGATACGCGTGCTGAAGTCAATATCGATTCTCTCACGGGAACCTTCTCTGTTCCAAGCAGGAAGGATATATCAGGACATAATCATAATTTCGCGTTTGCACTTGATGAGAAAGGCGTCGTTTTTATCGACGACGAAGGCTTTGCTTCAAGGATCATAGACAAGATAGCCAAGACCAAGAAATACATCAATCCCTGCCTGGAGAGATTCCTCTATGATTTTCTCGAGAGCATCATCCACAGGGACTACAAGATCATCGAGCAATACGATAAGAGACTTGATGAGATCGAGCAGGAGATATTAAGCGGGGGCGCTGCTGATCCGGTCAGGGAATTAAGTGACATCAGAAGTGAATTACGTGACCTGAAGATGCACTACGCACAACTCCTGGATCTCAGTCAGGAGTTCGAAGAGAACGAGAATGAGTTCTTTCTTGATGATAATGTCAGATACTTTCACTTAGTATCCCAGAGAGTTCAGACGCTCCACGACATGACATCGTCGCTGGCAGATTACACTTCGCAGATCAGAGACTTGAATCAGACCCAGATCGACCTGAAGCAGAACAGGATAATTTTGTGGGATGCCTCATATTCTTCAAGGTTAAGAAGTGGCTGTAGAGATTTAAGTTAGCAAAGACTAACATTCTTCGCGAAAAGGTGTTATAATACATCACCGGAAGGTGATGATATCTTTCCCGATATGATCACCGTGACGGAGAAGATCGAGGATTACATCAGATCAAGCCATAACGGAAAAGTAGACGGAGCCATCGGTTCATCCCTCGGTTCGAGCTTCGTCGGACAGCTCGTAATGAGGCGCAACATACATATAGATCATGCGATCTTCGGCAGCCCTGATCTGGATCAGAGC
>Ga0310691_10002218_pt1 | contig 26561 bp, 20 predicted proteins | sample 176DNAGHGlowgp2_FD_203887 | JGI IMG/M metagenome (GOLD analysis project Ga0310691, IMG submission 203887) | Sheep rumen microbial communities from Palmerston North, Manawatu-Wanganui, New Zealand - 1766 DNA GHGlow gp2 (v2) (version 2) | ecosystem: Host-associated > Mammals > Digestive system >... | reverse complement strand
CTTTTGGGTGTCATCTGGGCTGGGAAATCTTAAGACTCCGTATCTCATAACATGGCGTAATCTTGTTAAAAAGTTGAGATTGCGCCGCATTATAGATTTATTATTTGGCGTAATCCGAGAATTTTTGGGTCACACGCAAAATTCCGTGGGCATGCAATCAATTAACTTGCGCGTTAACTCATTTTCACTATCTTTGCAATTTGAAAAAAAGAAAGACCTATCAGATACAGAAGACATCACGTTTGCAATGAGAAACAGGCAGGAATGGTTCAATGAGAAGATGGCGGCCGTATCTCCGGAAATTGTGTCCGAGGTGCAGTTGTCGGCCGATATCATTGCCCGCCTTGATGCCATCCTCAAACAGAAGAACATGACGCAGAAGGACCTTAGAGGAGGGCGGCCCCGGAAGCCACGGCGCGGGCGGACGGTCGCCCTCTTTTCTATGTAAGTACAAAGCGGTCTTCAAGGCCGCTTTCGCTGTTCATTTATCAAAGCAGTTGTTGGAGGTGATTTCTGCTTAAATTTTGAGAGATTTTCTCAAATTGCTTGCTTTTTTGGTGAAAAAATACGTTCTTTGTGAAAAATAGAGTTTGCTATGCTTGTCAATTTCACAGTTGGGAACTTCCTTTCATTCCGGGAAAAGAAAACACTGAGCCTGGAGGCTGCGCCAATAAAAGATAGCGGGAGCCAGATTATTGAGGTTGGAAAACTTCAACTTCTGCCATCGGCTGCCTTGTATGGCGCGAACTCCGGCGGGAAGAGCAATTTTCTTCATGCATTGGGAGCGCTGTCGGTTATGGTGAATAAATCTTCTTCCAGCAGCTCCATTACGCGTTTACCTGTGATTCCTTTTCTTTTAGACAAGGACAGTGAAAAGGAGCCTTCCTTCTTTGAGATTGAAGTTATTACCCCGTCGCTTGTCCACTACCGCTACGGATTTGAATGTACGCAAGAAATCATTGTAAGGGAGTGGCTGTACAGGATTGGCAGCCGTTCCGAGAAAAACCTTTTCATCCGTGAAGGAGAAAATATAGGCGTTTCGTCATCATTCAATGAGGGTAAAGGCTTGGAGGAAAGAACGCGTAGCAACGCACTATTTCTTTCAGTGTGCGATGCTTTTAATGGGCCGATTGCAAAAGAACTGGTCCATAGCATCGTGATTCCGCCTATTCCTGATAATCCGCAGGAGCTGTTTGATGCACAACTTGCATTCATTCAAGCCGCCAAGGAGGTTTATTCCGAGGATGTCATAAAGGTTTTCAAGAATCTTGACTTTGGCTTTACTTCCTTTGAAATACCCTCTTCAGTTGAAGAAGCCAAGGCGGTGAAGGCTTGGACAACGCATAATGTCTATGATGACAATGGGAACGTCATAGGAAGCAAGCGGTTTTCAATGAAAACATCCGAATCGGCAGGTACAAACCGTTTATTCGATATTATATATCTGATTATGAGTGCACTTTCGGAAGGATCTCCTTTGGTTGTTGACGAAGTTGACCGGGCGATGCATCCTTTGATTACAAAATATGTAATCGGGCTCTTCAATAATGCCAGGACAAACCCTAAAGGTGCCCAGTTGATATTTACGACGCATGATACCAACCTCCTCAGTTCCAAGATTTTTCGGCGCGACCAAATCTGGTTCGTTGAGAAAGACAAAACGGAATCTTCCGATCTTTATTGCCTTGCTGAATTCAAGGATGCTGAGGGTGTGAAGGTGCGTAATGACCGCAGTTTCGAAAAGGATTACATCCAGGGGAAATACGGTGCCATCCCTTATCTGAATTACGATTGGGAGGATTAGTATGGGAAAAGCTATATCAGGAAAGGCTGTCCGTGAAATGCGGGAACGTGAACGGAAGGCTCACCACCTGGAAAAGAAGATCAAGGTGGCCAGCAGGCTCACGCACCTGAACTATTTGATTGTATGCGAGGGTGAAAAGACGGAGCCCAATTATTTCAAGGCGCTTGTGAAGGGCCGTAATTCACAAGTCCTCACAGCAACAATCGAGGGAGAAGGAGCTAATACAAAGTCTTTGATAGACATTGCAATAAGGAAACGAGCTCTTTCTCCCATCCACTTTGATGTCACATGGGCGGTATTTGACAAAGATGACTTCGTAGACTTCAATGAAGCCATCGCGTATGCCAAGGCGAATAGTATCAATCCGGCATGGTCAAACGAGGCCTTTGAACTCTGGTATTACCTTCACTTCCAGTTTTTGGACACACAGGTCGGTCGCCATCAGTACATAGAAATGCTCACGCGTGAAATAAGAAAAGTCTGTCCGCTGTTTGAGTTTAAAAAGAACGATGAAGGCATGTATCAACTTCTATCCGAAATTGGAAACCAGGAGCAGGCAATAAAGAGCGCTAAAGCCTTGGATAGCAGATATAAAGATGCCGACTACGCTACACATAAGCCAAGTACTACTGTTTACAGGCTGGTAGAGGAATTGAACAATCCCGAGAATGTAATTGAACGGATAAATTCTCTGTCTAAATGACTTACGAAGATCTTATCGCTGAGAACCTTGGTATTTTGGCTGGAATTCAGTATTTTTGCATCCGGTTATTTTTGCATTGAGCCAATGTTTGGTGGTGCAAGTGTGGTGCGAATATAACGAAAAACCCCGCTGGAAATATATCCAACGGGGTTTTGAAGTGACTCCAACAGGACCCCCGAGTAAAATCTCTTTGCAATCTCATAAAATTTAACTATATTTGTAATCAGACAGTTACCCGTTTGGGTTCTTGTTTGATTTTATGGAAATTGCGTTAAAATGTGAGTTATTGGTTAAGTTTTAACAAAACTTAACCAACTGAAAATCAAAGAGGAAGTGATGAAGAAAGTTACATTCTATCCTTGTAAGAAGAAAGGACAGACAAAAGTCAAGTATCGCATACGCTATGACATTGATAGCCAGATTTATCATACCACTGACATCCTATGCGATGATAAGGACCTGGCGAAGTTCAAGCCGGACGGTGAATTGAGAGAGCACGTCAGGGTTTGGAATACCGAACTACAGGCGCTCTTGAAAAAGGAGTACGGTATCATGACATCCGCGTACGCCCTGATGGAAGATAATGGTATGGACATCACCACGGAGAACCTTGAGAAAGAGATACTCAAAATGAAGTCCCCTGTCGAAGCCGCTCGCATTGACAAACCAAACATAGTTGCCCGCTTCAAAAAATACGCTGACGGCTCTCTCCGCGCCGGCATCATTGGAGAAAATCGTTACAAGCATATTATCGTAGTAGCTGATAAACTGGATCGCTTTCTCAAAATAAAAGGCATTAGTAGCATCACCGCAGAGGAGTTCGATATTGACCACCTTCTGGATTTCCGCGAGTTCTTGTTTGATGAGTACCTCTATGTTAAGCAATACAAGCATCTTTACGAGAATGTAAGTGACCGCAACAAACCAAAGGCCCGTCTCTCTATGAATACCGTCACCTCTCAGCTTAAAATGTTTAGCACCTTCTTCACAGAGTTGGAGGATACGGACGAAATCCACAAGTCCCCGTTTCGTAAGATGGGAAAAGAGAAGCGCAAGGCCGTGATGAAGACCAAGTATGACGATCCTTTCTTCCTTAGGAAGGATGAACTGTTAAAAGTCCTGAACGCTAAGGTTGCTCCCAACCTTCAGGACACCAAAGATGCTTTTGTGGTACAATGTGCGTTTGGCTGCCGAATTAGTGACTTTATCCAGATGTCTATGGCCACTATCGCAGTCAGTGATGATGGCATCCCATATGTTCATTACTTGCCGCAAAAGACCGCAGGGGCACAGGAGGGAAACGGAGAAGTCCAGACGCCCATCGTTCGTTACGCCTTCGATATTATCAAGCGCACTAACTTTGAGTTCCCCATCCTTAAGAATATTTTCGGGGAGTTTGGTTACAATGCTAAAATCAAGGCACTCCTGCAACAGTGCAAAGTTGACCGACAGGTCGCTCAATACAACGAGGACACGAAAAAAAATGAATATACACCTTTATATAAGGTAGGCAGCAGCAAGTTAGCCAGGAAGACTTTTGTTGACATGATGGCCAAGGTTCAGGTGGACCAATATGCTGCCGGCCTGCATAAGGCAGGTAGTGCCGCAGTTAACAGATATACTATGATGGAGTTGAAGGACAGGTTCACTCTGATGAACGCTGCCTTTGACCAGAAGCCGTATAAAGTTGACCAAGAATTAAATATCGTGTAGAGCAATGAAAGTATTCGACAATATTCACAAGTGGGCTGCTGAGCACAAATCAGAGATTGGTTCTGCCACAGGTTATCCAGCAGATATTGAGAATATCCTGGTCAGTATTGTCACGGACCTCAAGGACCTTCGGAAGAGCCAGACATTAACTCGACAATACTATGATAACAAACTCCGTTTTTCCACTCATGCAAAGGAGCATTACCGGATAATACAGGAACAAGCGCTTAATGGTATTGAAGTAGAAGATTGGGAATATAAGCCGAATAATGGTGAATATGAAGTGCCTGAGGATTTGCTTCATGACGCCCTTCTTTCCGTCATTATGGATGACAAGTATAGTTTCGGCTATTTGTATTGGCATCTGGCTTCCGAGGTGAATAGAACTCAGGGGATGACGTATGATGATTCTGTAATACCAGCGGAGGTAATCAATTTCGCTATTGACTTCGATATAGATGAGTTGAAAAAGGAGTTTATGTCGCAGCCTACCCCTCAGGAGAAAAAGATGTTTGCTGTATTGCGGAAGGCAGATTGTGCTCTTGTCCTCAACCTTGACAACAACGAGATTCTCGCCAGTCTTAAAGATAATTTCGATGCCGCTGCTCAGGTGCTCATTGGAGTGGCCGAACAGGAGATGGAAATTACAGGGAAAGAACAAGACGTATCTGAACCTACTCAGCCTTCACAGCCTCGGAAGGGAAAGGAGCAAGAGAATAGACTTGGGGCGATAAGGGCTGTGGGGCAGGCAAAAGCAGAAAACGAACCCCACAAAGAGCTTGCCTATCTTGAGGCGGGCAAATTATTCCGCCACAAGAGCGACATCTTCTATTTCAATATTTGGGGAGCAGAATATGACAAATTAAGGGATTCCGCAAAAACAAAAGGTGTCAACAACGAAGAATACAAGCAATTTGTAGATAAAAAGGTTAATGCATCCGCTTTTGTACAATGGCTTGCCAAACGTTTCCGTTGGCTCGTTTTTGCTTCCCAACTTGACGTGGAAATGACATTCTCGGAAACAAAAGATATGCTTCGCAATTCCTTGAAGAGTTTTCTACAACGTCTACCCAAAGAATATGACCATATGTCATTAAGCTTGTATTCCGATATAGCCAACTGGGCGCGTGAAATATTACCTCTTTCAACCACTGCTTTATCTGAAGCAGAAGACTATCTCGCGGAACTTGTCAAAAAGGGTGACCTCGGAGGGTCCGAAGAGATCAATGTTCGCAAATGTATGTCTTTCTATCATTACCAGTTATGTAAATATGCGAATGCTTTGGTCTTTTCTGCTTTTACAGAAATCAGTGAAAAGCAGAAATGGGGTTTCCCCAAGCACATTTTATATAATTACTGGGGAACGAATTACGAACAACTTCGAGAAGATGCGGAAAGTCAGTTAATTAAGTCTGACGATGAGCATAGAATGATTAATTGTTTCCGGAACTATGACTACTTTTATGAGCAGTTTAATTCACAAGCCATAGTCTTTGCCAACGATAAAGTCAATTCAAAGTCATATAGTACTCACAAGAAGGAACTGAAAGAATGGTTGCACCGTCTTGAAGTGGATTATCTAAATCGAATCCAGAGCCAAGGCTCGCCAACCAAGAAAGAACTCGAATATGCATTGGAAGCATGGTCGTTATGCACGTCTCTTGCCGTAATGGTTGAGTTTGCCCATATGGGAGAACAAGCGCATGATGAACTATACGAATCTAATGACTGGTCCGATGAGGCATTGGCGCATTTTTCCAATTTGTTGGTAGTTAATTCTGAAGTGACAGGTGTCATCGGTAGCACTCTGCTCCAGAAGCGCGAGGAGTTTCACCAGAACTTAGAGCGGTTGATAGAATCTCATAAAATTACAATTCCTACCGCAGTCATCGAGGACGCATCTAAGGAAGAGATTCTCGAAACGAATGGCGGTCCAGCGCAAAGGAATAAGTTTATCACCAAAGATTTTTGCACTATCAATGTCGATGTAATATACGAGTTCATCAAGAACCAGGAGGTCACGGACTTGACAAAGGCAGATTTTCAGTACGCAATTGATTATGCCGACTTCTCTGCTCTGCAAGCCGATGCTAAGAAAAAGCATTGCTCGGACTATCCGGCATGCATCATTACGCATCTTAAAAGCAAGTTTGAGGACGACTGGTACGAGACGGCATGCAATAGCATAGGAAAAACTAAGGCAAGGGTGTCTGGCTATCACCATGAAAATGGTGTAATGAATAAAATCCATCGCTTCTTTCCAAATAATCTAACCAAATAAAAACCCATACCCCGTAAAATACCCCACGGGGTAAAATTTTACCCCACATTGCCCCATTCCAAATCGCTGATTCTCAACGGATTCAGCGATAATTTTTTGTGAAAAAACACAAGGATAGATCGTTTACCACTCTCTACCTTTGCATCATCGTGCAAGGGACAGAGTCCAATGTACCCCCAAGCGGTCATCCCGCATCCCCCGATATGGACAAAGGGACAAGGAGTGCGGTGCTTTTATACTATGATAAAGTCTTTTTTATCAGAGTGTGGATGTGAAAACGTCCAGATCGTTCTCTCTGCTTCTGACCTCGAAAGAGCCATCAGGAATGTAATCTCAGACTTCCTCGCTCAGCAGGAAGTAAACAATCAAGATGCACTCGTTCCCCGCAACTTAGTGAACGAACGCCTCCATGTCGACAACAGCACCCTCTGGCGCTGGGACAAAAGCGGATACTTGAAAGCCGTCCGCATAGGTCGTTCGGTTTATTACAGGGAGAGTGATGTTAAACGCTTAGAAGGAGGATGCTTATGAGTAACTCGAAAGAAATGGAAGGAAGCAGCAAGCCTGTGAGCACCGCGGAGCGAGTCAGGAGTAAGGTAAAGAACGCCCGCGATAAACCCAAGAAGATGGGGCGTCTGAACTATGCGACTGCAAACAAGTGGGTAGAGATTGGTAAGACACTGGCCGACCCCATATTCTTCTTTTTCAGGATGATAGTCCAGTTCGAAATCAATATCATTTTCTCTGCAGCCAACACGGGTAAATCCCTACTTCTCACTCAGATTGCCGAGGACATCGCACGCACGCAAAAAGTATTAGTTATCGACTGCGAGTTGTCCACAAAGCAATTTCAAATGAGGAACACGAATCTGGAAACAGGGAGCACACATCTTTTCCCGGAGAATTTCCTCCGAGCCGAGATTGACCCCGACCTTCTGGATGATGTGAGTCTGGAAGATGCAATTTTCGACAGCGTGGAGCAGGCAGCGAAAGACGGCATTAAGGTCATTTGCATTGATAATCTGACGTTTATTTGCACTGATGCCGAAAAAGCGGAGGTTACGATCAAGTTTATGCGAAAGCTGATAAAGCTCAAAAAGAAGTACGATTTGACGCTGATTATCGTGTCGCACACAACGAAGCGTGACCCCAGCAAGCCGCTTACTCAGGACGACCTTTCTGGCAGCCACAAACTGATGGCTCTGATTGACAACGCCCTTGCTGTCGGCAAGTCTATTAAGGACCCGGACATGCGCTACGTGAAGACCGTAAAATTTCGCGATGGCGACTTCCCCTATCCTGCAGAGAGCATTGCTGTCTACCGGATTGAGAAGAAGGACGACTACACTCAGTTTGTTTACCAGGGCCGTGGGGATGAGAAGGAGCACCTCCGCCCTCGAAACCAGATGACGGAACTGGAAGACATGCAAGAGTTCATCGACCTTGAGGCACGTGGAATGACACTCAACCAGATTGCTGCCGAGACTGGTCGCAAGCGGAGCACCATCCACCGAAAACTCAAGAAGGCCAAGGAGATGGGGATGGTTCCCACTACTACCTCTTCTTCAGATCCCACGGCCATTCCGTCCCATCCCACTGATGAAATGGGAAACGTGGGACGCGTGGGAAATGATGACGACAAACTTTTCAATGACGAGGAGGAATAGTTATGGACTACCGCTATCAACTTGCTCCGTATTCAGGGAAAGGTTCCCGTTTAGTCTGCCCCAACTGCGGCAAGCGGGAACTTGTTCCCTATATCGACTCGCAGACCGGCGAAATCATTGATGAAACTTGTGGTAAGTGCAATCGCTTAAGCCATTGCGGGTATCACTTGACGCCGAGTCAGTTCTTTCAGGAAAACCCTGGGGCTCGTCCCCAGGGCGATTCCTGGAGGGAGTATCCCACATCTCTGAGGAATAACCAGAAACCCAAAAAGAAATTGCCCCTTAAGCCTAAGGTAGGCGGCACCATCTGCCAACTACCACAGGATTTGGTGCAACGTTCTTTCACCAGGGCTCAGGATAGTAATTTCGTGCGATTCTTGGAAACTATACTTGATCCCCTAATTGTTGAAGGACTGATAGATCTCTATAAAATTGGAGGAACCAAGGCTGGTGAATCCATCTTCTACGAAATCGATCGTGAGGGACGATACCGTGGCGGCAAAATTATTCAGTTCAATCCCGTTACCGGTAAGCGCATCAAAAAAAATGACGGTAATGATGTCAACTGGTTGCATAGTGTACTCGAGCGTCCCAAGTATTTGCCTAATGACTGGCAAATGAAGCAATGTGTTTTTGGCGAGCATTTACTTGATATGTATCCAGACAGGACCGTATGCTTGGTTGAGTCCGAAAAAAGTGCAATCATCTGTACCGGTTTTATGCCTGAATTCGTATGGGTCGCAACTGGCGGCAAATCACAACTGGGGGAAAAACTGAACGTACTCAAAGGACGAGAAGTAGTGGCATTCCCTGACATCGATGCTGTTGAGTATTGGAAAACTTACTTTTCTACTTTTGAAGGAGCAGACATCAATGTGGAAGACCTATACGAAGGCCAGGCTACGGAAGAGGATATCAAAAATCAGATTGATCCTGCCGATTGGTTCATTCGAGAGGCTCAGGCTGTCCACTCTTGTCCACCCTGTCCACTACGTCCACCGGAGTCTGGGGTGGACAAATTTATGATTTCCGCCATTTGGGAGGATGGCCACATTGCTCGGCAAGATCCATAACCCGGAAACTTAACGCAATTTCAATGACTGACCAGCAGTATTCTTCAAGTTTGTATTCCTCAAACTCATGGTCTTGCTCAACGCATTCATTCTTCCAATTCTCCCACGATTCCTCATATTCTTTCTCCGCAACCCACTCTTCAAGTTCCTGAACATCAAAATCGTGCAGAATCATCTTCCAATTCTGCTCGATAAAGTCAGGGAGTATTTCTTCTTCCACTCCGCAAGGCTTATCAATGGACGGGAAGGCCTCAATGAGGTCCTCCGCATCGGCCAGGCGCTCAGCAAGGATGGTTGCCAGTTCAGCCTTGTCCCAGTTCAACAGTGTGTCTGCTATCATGACATCTTGCTCAATATATGGAAGTATTGCTCTATGCGTTCCTTCCCAATCTTCTCGAGGATTTCCTCACGGGAGATATACCCACCAGCAACCATTTTCTTCACGAAATCAGCCTTTGTCTTCCTGAAAAGGAATTGCCGGGCATCATCCTTTGACATATTCCGCCGGAGGTAATTGACTATGAAGTCCCGCCGGTAAATAGGAGGGATTTACATAATCTCATTGAATGCTTGCTGGACCTCGTATTTCATTCCACAACTCTATTCATCGGCCTCATTTTCTTCCTCGGGCAGGAAATACCTTGTCCTCAACATCAGTTCTGCCCCCAGAGCTTCGTTCCCATAGTATCCACCGGGTCGGTGAAGATTCTCAGTATAGATTAGGTTCATCAGGAGGAACTTGGCGAGAGTATCACTGGGATTCTCTACGATGTGGTTCACATACGCTTGGGCCACAAGAAGCCGGGCATTGTCGTACAGATTGTCCGGGATCTCTGAATAGGTAGAGATTCCAAAGACTCTGGATTGGGCACGTAGACGCCAGGAGATCCACACCTCAAAAAGATACTTGGAGTATCGGCCATCTTCTATCAGCTCTCCAAGGTAATCAATGGCATATGGGAAATCATAGCACCCCATTTCAAGAGCAAGAATGCACTTGGCATCAAAGTCGTTCTCTTCGAGATACCTTTTCTGCAACGAGAGGGAAAGCCTCTGCAGCTCATCAATATCGACATCCTCCGGCAAACGCTTCTTTTGGATTTCATCATAATTGGCCACGTACTTAGACTTGTTGTAGAGAGCCCAGAAATCCTCTCCGGTAGCCTCCCTCTCTTCGTCTGAAAGGAATTCCGGCGTGTCATATGGAATGTTCACCAACTCTTGGAAATAGCTTGCCATCTTTTCGGTTTGCCCTGGCACATAGTCGATGGTGGTCAGCATCCGGACAAGCTTTTTCGCCCGGGCCTGACAGTTGGCGTTACGGAATGCCAGCTGGTATTCGTTCTGGAGCAAGGGCATCTCTCCTCTGACTGTTTCCGTAGTCAGAGAATCACCCACGTTGGTATTCTCGCGCTCAAAGATTTCCTCTGCATTGACAAAACGCCTAAGGAACTCCGTCTTGTTATAACGTTCCGCGAATGATGCCAGAAAAGGCATCGAGGTGTCCCCAGTGTAGTAACACCCTTTCAGGAACTTCGCGTTAACCACTCCAAGTTCAAACCCGCCCTCTTCTTTGGGCATCTTTTCTTCCATCTGCTCGATGGATGTAAATGTTGTCTTTGGCGTGTAATCCACGAAAACGATAGTGTCACTCCGCTCAGACACTTCGTCGCTCTTTTCAGGGGAATTATCAATCCTGCTTGCGGACGTCCTTGCATTGCGGCTACCACAGCCAGCAATCAGCAAGAGCGTAATCATCACACAACCGGTACTCAAATAGAATCGGCCTTTCATGTATATTTCAGTTTTAAAACTACTTATTAAATATCGCCTAATCGAAGACTCTGTTCTCCTGTTTCTCAATCTTCGTTAAAAGAACATCTTCAAGTTTGCCCTCAAGGACCTCATTATTGGCCTCACCAGCCTGTTTGGCCCTGGTCTTCGACCATTTCCTTAAGAAATCAATCTGGTCTTTCATCGTGGTCGAAAGCGGCACAGTTTCTTTGATGGCATTAAGCAGATGTGCGACCTTGAGCTGAGGATTGTCAGGGTTCTCAGTGTAAGCCGAGAACATCGCTTCTTTCACGCATTCTTCGATTTCTGCGCCATTGAATCCCATACTCTCCTTTGCCAGTTTATCAACGTAAAAGTTCTTCGGGTCTTGCCCCATCTTGGACAGATGAATTCGCCATATGCTCTGACGGTCTTCCTCGTTGGGAAGGTCCACGAAGAATATTTCGTCAAAACGCCCCTTTCGCAGCAGCTCCGGAGGTAACATCGAAATGTTGTTGGCCGTAGCAACCACAAAGACTGGTTTTGTCTTCTCCTGCATCCATGTCAAGATAGTGGAGAATATCCTGGAAGACGTCCCTCCGTCGGTGTCCCCACTGCTGCGGACTCCGGACAGTCCTTTTTCAATCTCGTCTATCCAAAGGACACAGGGTGCCACCGCCTCCGCCGTAGCAATTGCACGACGGATATTCTCTTCACTACTGCCAACCAGCCCCTGAAATACTTTACCGACATCAAGACGCAGCAGCGGCATATTCCACAACGAGGCAATGCACTTTGCTGTCAGACTCTTTCCGCACCCGGGAACGCCTAGGAGCAGCAATCCTTTGGGCTCTGGAAGCTTCCAAAGCTGGGCCTTCAAGTCAAAAGCGAGTTTGCGCTTCTCAAGCCAATTCTTGAGGTTTGCCATGCCGCCAACACTTTTGAGTTCTTCCTGAACCTGATAGTAGTCAAGGAGACCGCTTTTCTTGATGATCTGCTCTTTTTCTTTCGAGACGGTAGCAGGAGAATTGTGGTCAAGATTGTTCCTGACTGCTGCAAGACAGAACGCCAGATCCGCCTCCATTACGGTCATTCCCAGTGCAGCGTCCACAAGCTTCTTGGTCAAGTCCGGATCGAGGTTGGTTTGCGTTCCATTTGATACATTGAACAGCACTTGCTCAAGGTCAGCCCTGCCCGGTAAAGGGAGGTCGACAACGGTAATATATTTCTCGAGTTCAGCCGGTAGATTCAGCACGGAAGACAAAAGGATAATGTGCTTCCTGTTGAACCGAAGGCTGTCTGCAAGCTGTCGAAGAAGAACCTTTACGTTCCTCTCTTCAATATACTCGTGGAAATCCTCCAAAATAAAGATTTCCGCATCCTGTGTTGCCTGATGGGCAAGGATGTGGGACAGCACCTGTTCAGGATCTTCACACTCGCCGATATGCTTCTTCTCGCCGTTTTTGTCCGGGATCGTATTAAGCCCGTTGACCGAGTTCCACTCATAGATGCGGTAGTTCCGTCCAAGAGCATTAGCGATGCCGGCAACCTTGTCTTTCGCCCGGCCATATTCGAAAGTGGTCAGGTACAAGACAGGGTACCATGCCTTTAACATATCCCGCAGTTGGGTAAACATTCCTGATTCAGCTTGCTGTTCCATAATTACTTCTTTGATGCGTTGACTTGTGTGGTTGTACTTCTCTTAACTCTGTCTCGATACTCCGGCGGTATCTCCTTCTTTGTCATCACCCTGGCTGAACTGAAATTCAAATCAATGTCATCCATAGATGCGTGGGCACGGGTATTCACATCTTCGGGAAGGTAGTTAGAATCACTTACCACCGTCCCGTCAGCATATATGGTGAACTTCACCTTACCGACAGGCTCGGTTTCCTTGGGATTCTTGCTTCTACCGACCATATAGAAACGATAGATCTCCGTTTCGTTCGGTTGGAAATGCTCATCGCTCAGATATGTAAAACCATGCTTCTTGAAAGCAGTGATGACGGCGGTTTTGGAATACTCCACGTTCAGGGAGTTATATAGCGAGCGCAGCTTGTCCACATACTCTTTGGTATTTCCAAGATAGTATGTGTTATACGTGACCTGGTTATCCTGGACCTTGATGGCATACTCGCCACCGAAGGACCGCCCTGCGTTTATGTCAGTAATTAAAAGCGCGTCACCTTCCTGACGATACTTCCATCCCAGCTTATCGCACGCCTCGATCAAGCAGTCGGTTCTCATTACCGACTGATTCCTTACAAACTTTGATGTTTCGAACCTGGACATATTACTTGCGTTTTTTGCCCTTGGAAATCCTGCTGTACTTGGGAGTCTGAAGACGGTCAATCAGCACCAACACTTCATCCTTGTCAGGCATGGAGTCAATCTCAGGGAACTCGTTAATAAGCATGTTCAGGGCACTCTGGTATGAACGTTTCTTCTCTACGGTCACAATCTGCGTCATCTTGCCAAGTTCCTTCTTCATGCGTTCCAGCTCTTGCGCAAGATACTTCTCCCGGAACACCTTGAGGTTATTCTCTTTGGCTTCCAGCAGATTCAGATAATTGTCATCAAACTGCTCGAATCCCTTGTCGATGAAAGGTTTCAGCTTGTTGAAATTCATAGCCTTCAGTTTCTGGAGGAAAGCCTTGTCAATCTTGCTGGGTGCTTCCATGCACAGTTTCTGAAACTTCTTGGTTTCCAGTTCAATGTACTTGCTGCCGAACTGTTCGAGAACCCCACTAAGCAGTTCATCGTTCTCCGAATCCCACTCAAGTTTGGTCATTTCTTCCTGACGCACATTCTGATAACCCTGCTGCACAAAGAAGGATAAGATATTGTAGCTGCCGGTGTAGTACAGTTCACCCTCTCCATTATTAAGGAGCCAGACACGTTTGTAATGGAACGGAGGAAGCTGATAAATATAGAAGTTCTGGAACTGCTGTTCCATCTCCATCAAAGCATCCAGCGGCTCCTGGTCGGCCATAGGCGAATATCCGTCTTCGGGCTGCGAAAAAGCCACAAAGATACGGCCACCCTTGTTCATATACTGGCGGAAGAAAGGTATTCTCTGGAATGTAGCACGACGCTTGATCCAGGGAGAAATAATCCACAGATCGCCGCGAGTTTCATCGAACAGACGCTTCAGTTCAACTTCAAACTCGAGGGAATTGAAGTGCCTCTTGACGCTCGTGACCTCCTTCTTGATCTCGGCGACAGTCTCGATGTCCTGCTTCTCAATGGCGGTTTCAATCTTGTCCTGAATCTGGATAAGATCCTGCTCCTGCTGGGCCTGTTCCTGATTCTTCTGCTCATCGGTGATTTCGACCTTGAAGTCGGCGTCAGTGCTTTCAGCAAGAAGCTTGTCCAGAATAGCCTTCTTTTGCTCTTCGTCCTGGCTTAATGCCTCAGAAAGAGCATCGATAATCTGGCCGGACTTCTCATCGAAAACAAGCACGCGGTTGGTCTTGTCCCGGAAGTTCTCGAGAAGAACCACCCAGACTTTTGCCATAAAGCCTTCGATGCCGAGCGGATGGCAGTCCTGCAACATGAAATTGTTGGCAGGATAATGGATCTCAGGTGCCTGGATCTCGGCAAGAGCCCGAACTTCCTCAATATTTTTGGGGACGTTCTTTTTGCTCGAGATAGGAATCTTTTCACTCACGAGGCTGGAGAAAACCTTCTTGGCTTCATTCCTGACGGTGGCAGTCTCGTCGATATAGAGTTCAAAGTCCCTCTCGAAAGTGGAAAACTTGACTCCATTTCGGGCATACTCCGTACCGACATCAGTCAGCCAGTAGATGCTGTCATCACCCTCGACCATCTTGTCATTTTTAAGGTCATCAATGGCGGTCAGCAGAATACTGCGTTCTGCAGGATCTTTTTCGATATCAAGCCCCAATATCTTGCCTATTTCATTGGCAGACATCGAGTTCTTTAAGAGAAGTCCGCAGATAACCTCGTCAAAAAGAGTAAATTTGACGGGCTGTGAACATGTCCCGTGGAACTTGGTCACAGTGTAATACCAGTCGTATTGCGTATAGCCGATGATTCGCTCAATCAGCTTCGTATACTGGCTTGCCTTCTCAATTATCTGCAATTCAAGAGGTGTAGCCTCCTCTACTGGAAGAGCCGGCTTCTTGGTCTGTTCTTTTGCAACCTCGCCGGTCTCGTCGTTTTCGGACAGGTACGACGAGAGATTGTTCCTCAGGAACAGGACAACTTCTTCGTTAAGCTTTACACTAGGATCTTCCTCACATTCGATACCGTTGGCGTTAAGGAATTCGACAACGACAGGAATACGGACTCCCAGGTCCTTTGCTATCTTTGATAAACGCTTACTCATAAACTACAGGTTTTTGAGTTGGGAAATGTCAATTCTATACATATTGCCAATGGCTTCAGCATACTCGCGTTTGTTCGCAAAATGCTTCTCATTGCCAATGACTATCAAAAGGCGTTTAGCACGGGAGAAACCGACGTTGACACGCTGGAGTTCCCGGGCAAAACCGAGTGCCTGAGGATAATGGTCATTACGACGCATCTTCCCTTCAAGGTCTATCTGCCTGTCGCTACGCACGGTGGAAACGATAACGATGTTACGTTCCATACCCTGGAAGCGGTCCACGGTGTTAATCCTGAAGGGCAGCTGGTAGACGTTCTCATACTTGTGCTGGTCGAAATTACGCCAGTCATTACGAGTGAACTGGGGGTAAATCGCTTCGCGGATTTTCTGCATCTGAGGCATATAGTAGGTGATGACACCCACTTCGCGGTCTTCCTCCTTCTGGAAGAAATCATTGTATTCCGCGAACCCGGATGCTTTCCTGAGGACGCGCAAGACCTCCTTGATGGCTTCGATTTCGCCTTCATTCTTGTACGAAGTTCCTACCTTCTGTTCGGGTGTGGAAACATTCACCCAGATGGCGTGGATATCCGGCGTGATGAACGGAGGAAGAGATAAACCATGCCAGCGGCTCGCCCTGGTCTCGAAATGCGGATCATCCATTTCACTCTCGATACCGCAGATCAAGCCGTGCTCCAATTCTTCCTGGTCTTTGTAGAACTGGGATATGCAGTTCATAATCTGCTTATGCATACGGAACTGAGTATCCAGACTGGCGACGAAGTCCTTGGGCGAATTGACAAACAGTTTCTCAAACTGGGAGATCTTGTAATCCTCCCTTGTCCAGTCCTCGACCAATTTCTTGGCGCCGACGGCTTCAAGAGCCTCACTGAATTCATTCTCGTCAATCATAGGAGGCAGCTGCTTATGGTCTCCGATGACAACCACTTTCTTGCCAAGAGTCAAAGGAAGGACAAGCTCCGGAGGAGTGGCCTTACTGGCCTCGTCCATGATGACAAGGTCAAATTCGGGGTCGCTCTTATCCTCGCTGTCCTTCTTGAACATCGATTGGAAGGCCTCGCTGAAATTACGGCTTCCACACTCACTGCACGTCGCGGCAAAAACGTTGACATGCCTGAGATACTCATTGGAGAAACGCGACTTAATCATAGCCGGGTGCTGGGCCAAGCCTTTCTTCCATTTCTCGACGATGTTTGCATATTCGGGGCTATCATCGCAGTTTGCGCCGATGTTGACTATCCACTGCGCAATAGCATTGTCTGCAGCTCCTTTTTCCTCTTTGGAATTAGGGGCGGCATCTTTCCACTCGTGCAACCTCTTGTCGGAATACACCTTTCCTTCGTCTTCAAATTTCTCGATGCTGCCGATGCGGATAGGACGCACAAGTTTCTTTCCCTTGAGCCTTTCAAGAGCATTGTCAACCGCGAGGTTTGTCTGGGACGTAATAAGAATCTTGGAGTCAGGATTCACCAACAGGGTCTGCCAAATAATCTCAGCAATAACCGTAGTCTTTCCGGTTCCGGGAGGCCCCTGGATGATAGCGATATCTTTGGCCAGCATCGCCTTCGCGACGGCCTCCAACTGCTTGGGCTGCTTCTTCAAGAGCGGCTCATTCAGATTTCCGAGTATTCTGATCTTTTCCTCTTCAATGTTTTCCGTAGGAATACGGGCCGTGGTCGGGTCAAACAAGAAGTTCGGAAGATTCTTGTTGGCAGGATAACCGAACTTCGTGCCGGGCTCCGTCACTTTCTTCATCGCACGTATCATACGATTGATGTTGGCAAGTTCACCGTTGAAAATCGGGGTGATATAGCCTTCAACAAGGTATGAGAGGGTGCCCTTGCCTTCGTTCAGCATATCGTCGAAATCTTCAGTGATCTTGAATTTCAGACGATCCCTAAACTTCTGGACCAGAGTTCCGATCATTGTTCCATCACGGAAAGAATAGTCGACACCGGCAATATCCTTGGCCTCCTTCAGCTTTTCCCTTTCCTTGGGAGAAAGGTAAAGGAAGGTTGCTTTCCGGACATCGTTTGCAACTTTTTTCTCGTTGTCCTGCTCAAGTTTCTCGTTCTTGACAAACTCGTAAGTGGTACCACCTTCGGGATTCTCAAACGTGAATGTCACCAGATCTTTATAAGCAGAGCAGACACGGCTCAGTATCTGCTTGAAGTTGTCACGCTCTTCCTCCGTATCGAAATTATAGGAGAAGAGATTCCTCGAGTAATTCCGGATTGAATCAAAGTCATCCAGATCAATATTCTCACGGCGAAGGTCATTCTGAATCTTCAGAACGATGCTCTTGCGCAGAGGAATCTGATTTGCCTTGAACTCGACAAAATACGAGGGCTGATAGTCTTTTTCCTCAATCTCGGCATCAGGATATGCATCCTTCACTCTTTCAAGGATGGAGTAGTATTGATCCTCGTCATCCGCCCAGATGGTCAGGGTGGAAGACGAAATGTCATAATTGCTCTCTTCAGGAGAATCGGTAGCTGTCTTGAAATCCCTGCGGCTCTCAAGGTCAATGCTGTCGATCACCGAGAACTTGTAGCGGCTTGCCCTTCTCCGGAAGCTCATATCTTGCAGTGTGTCCTGTATCTGACGGAGCATTTCTTCACTCTCTGCTTTAGACATCTGCCTGTCCACACAGTAGAATCTGCCTTCTATATAAGTTCCCTCTATCTCCACGGTGGGGATATCTCCATTGCCGAAGCGCGTAGTAGTTGTATCATGCCGGAGCCCCAGTTCATCAAAAGCATTCCTCTTGATTAAGGCGGGCACCTCAATCGTGACGCTTTTTTTATCTGCGCTTAATGTAGTTCTCGCCGCAGTGAGGTTCAATTCATCAAGCACAGCCTGGACCTCAGCCTTGTCAATCACATAGTCGGACAAGCTCGGGAAAGATACTTTCAGGCGGGTTGAAGTATCCTTCTTAAGCTCCGCGATAGAAGAGAACCTGTCATTGATCACTTTCTTGACGTGAATCAAATTCTGGGGTTCCACCTGCAGGCGGCCATCTCCGGCAATGTCCAGAATAATCTGGTACTCATTTTCAAGAACGTCCTCAATCTTGGAGAACACCTCGTCCTTGGAGTCATCGTCGGAATACTTGAAATCAATCTCTCCGGACAATGAATGGGTTGGAGATTTCGGACTGATTTCATAGAAGTATTCACAAATCATCTCCGAGAGCTTGTCCTTTTCGCTTTGGGACAACTCACGGAAAGTGTTAAATTCGATAAAGGCCTGGTCTTCGCTGACGCCATAATCCTCCAGTTCGTCAGCATTGAAGTAATCCAGAATCTCTTTCTCGAATTGCTTTGCCAGTTCCTTCTCGCTGATATAAATATCAACGAAAGTGGCACGTTCGGCATTGTTGACTGCTTCAGTGTATGGCTTGGAAATCTTCTTAATCTTCCAGATCTGTTCCTTCTCGCGGACAATCTTCTTGAGCGCGACGACATAGTTCTTCCAGATTTGCCGGTCCTTATCCTTGTTCAAATCGGTCTTGCTTATCTCCATCGATTCGACAGCACGCACCAGATCAATGAAAGGCTGGGCATTAGTTCCACCTTTTTCTCCAGTCTTCATAATATGGAAAGAACAGATAGCGGTATACGTGTCTTTCTTAGGTGCCTGGAAGAACGGCACGATACGGCACTTGCCCACAAAGTAGTAGTACTTCGTGGTAAAGGTATCGATTCTGTTTGTGCTGAGAGAAACGCGAAGCTCAAATGCCGTTTCTTCATCAATAGGAACGAAAATCTTGTGCCTCTCCTTGTTGTTCATTTCATTCCTCTGCTGCTTCTGGAAGTAGCAGGTCTGTTCAGGTCTGGACAGCAAGCTGATGACACGCTGGAATGGGAAGGGATTGTCCGTATTTCTTGACCACGCAAGCTCAAAATCGTCCTTGAACTGAAGGTAAACTTCAACGTAGGAGCCCGTGACATTCGAGAAATTGACTCGATTGAACAATCTACTGAAATCTTCTGGCATAATCTGGATGGTTATTGAAGATAAACAATGCTTGTGCAGCGATCAAACATATTGAGCTGGATCACCTCGATGGCTCTGTCAACGATTTTAATAGTGATCCCATAATCAGAAAAAGGAGTACCAAGGGAGTCGACACCAAATCCCCTCATCTCAACAAGGTTGCCGTTTACGGACTCGATGCGCATCCTTTTGGGAGCCATTTGGACATTGTCCTGCCAGAGAGGATGAACGCCATCCAAATTGAAAATGGTAACAGTGTATCCCTCGCCGCCCTTGATATTCTTTTCAATCTTGAATTGCCGGTGACAATTATAGTTGTGCCCGGAAACAGGCACATTATTCTCGAAGCGGATATGATCCGAGGAATCGAAGGTTACGAAACCATCTCTCGGCTGGTTGCTTCCAGAGATTATGTCATCAATAAATGTGGCCATTACAGTATAATTCTCAAACTAGCAAAGTTACGAAAAAAATCGCTACCGCCCGTAAGATCATGGCACAGAGCCATGAATTTACGGACAGCGGATAACCGTAATGAACTATGCAACGTTAATGGAACCGAAGGATGATGCCACATCTGCGGAGGTGGCCATGGCCAGCTCCTGTCTGGATACCGGAATGATCAGTCCTCCCGGCAGATTGACATAAACGAAAGTTCCGGCGATGGATTTGACAATGCCCATGCTCCCGTAGGAGATCATCTTGACTAGGTCACCTTCTTGGAAGGCCGCTGCTGCTGTGTTCATAATCGTAGTTTTTATGAGTTATTAAATCGTTCTGCCTGTTTTCTGAAGCAAAGATGAAATTTTTAATTTTCATAGCATAATAACAGAAAACCTATCCGGAAAATTCAGAAAGGGGCACAAAAAAAATTGGAAAAACGCGTGATTTTTCCAATTTCGGTCTTAAGCGGCAAGTAAGCTTTCTATTGTGACGAAGTTATAGATATCAGAGGGAGCAAAGCCAAATGACTAATCAGATTCATCCTGCTCCCAATGACCGCGATTCCTGCGGTCGTGTCTGTGTTTGAACCGGAAAGCCGCCGTCCAGAAATCCTCTCCAGGGTGGAACCAGCATCGGAACTCTCCTTCTGACTTGATGACATTATACTTATTATAGACGACGTTGGTCAGCCTTGCGATACGTTCCTTTGGGAAAAAGGCATACAGATTCTTTTCCCTGTCGCGAAAGACAAGAACTGCCGTGTCATAAGCACGGACCAATGGGGCTTCTTCGTCGAATTTGGAAAGGGCGTCTTTAAAGGATGCTTCAAGTTGCTCCGCAAGGATCTGCGCTTCCTCGACCCGTTCCGACTCCGGATACATCTTCTGGTTCGGTTTGTTGTAAAAGCCAAGAAGGCGTAGTTCCAGTGGAGAAACAGACAAGGACTCTTCGCCGGGGAAGATCGTCGGCTCCGGAATCAGCCGAGACTGAGGAGCATGCTCCACGTTATTAGTCGGCTTTGCTGCCGGTTCAATGCTGGGGCCGGGATCTTTCGACTCGAACAGATCCCAATCAAACTCTTCCACTGTTGGTAGTCTAAAGTTTTATCTTATCCTTGTCAAGCCTGATTCTGTAGACACCCAGGTTCTCGTTTTTCTCAGGCTTATAGAGATTGGGCAGCTGCGCCGTTGTCAGGGCACTGTCAATCTTCTTCTTTATCTTCGAGATGGTAACGGAAAGGTTACTCGTATAACCCAGATCATCTTCATCATAATACTTGCTGAACTCATCGTTCAGGCGTTCCTTTTTCTTACCTGATGCCGAAATAGGAAGTCCGCCGTCAATGGAATCAATGTATTCCTTTACAATGAGGCGGTAGGTCGCAAATTCCTTCGGGGAGAGTTTGATTTCAAGGTTATTATAGCCTTCAAACCGGATTGACCGCCGATTGTGATTCAGCACAATACTGCTCTCCGTCCTGTCCTTAGTATAGATAAGGAAGTCAAGAAGTGCCTTATAGAACCCAAAGTAACGAAGCCCGTCCTCAGGCCGGTTGCCGTGAAGCGATTCCTTGGACGTAGTGTATTCAGAGAATTTGTCAAGGAAATCATCTATCTCGTCTTCAACACTGTGGTCAACAGCGATGTCGAGCTTCAAGAAATCGATAAACTCCTTTGCATCGGCATCTTTGGCGCAATACGGGACATAGGAATACCCTATATTGATCAAGAGAGCCGGTTCTGTATCGTCCATCGCATCCGTTCCCATTTTCTTGGCGATAATGTCCCTGCAGAAGGATGCTGTGGTTGTTTTGCTAACGCCGTCAATAACCCCGTTGATTTCCTGTTCACTGAGTTCCGGAGACATGTAACGGAGAACGTTGAATGTATAATCCTTGTCCCTCTGACTGAAGGATTTTACTATCTTAGGTATATACACGAACTCAAAATTCGCCAACTTGAGACTGTTGGTGATATGCCGATAGTTCTTTTGAATCTCGGCATTGAGTTCTTCGTCGAACTGGCTCTCAACATAAACAACATATGGGTCATCCAGATCAACCTTGCCGACAGGGCAAGAAAAAACTGAGGCACGGTTGTCATCCGAACAGAGGCAGAGGTCGATGGCAAGCAGCAAGAGTGCCTCCTTGGGTGATCGGTTGCCATCCACACCAGCCAGCTTGAACAGGTCCTCCTTGATGTCGGTCTTGATGTCAAGCCTAAGATCCGCCAGCACGGTAAGCGCATCAGAGAAGGAAATCTTTTGCGCATCGACAAGGCATTGGGAAGAGATCGAGTACTTCTCTTCAAGCTTCAAAAGGAACGAGATTTCGTTCTCGTCGATTATCTTATCGGCCTTTATCAAATCTGATATCAACCGGGCTATGGCAACTCGTTGGTCCCTGGTCATAACGGTATAGCAATTATAGACATACAAAGTTAACTATTATTTTTCAAAGTGTCCACCAAGTGTCCACCGCTGTCCACACCCCGTCTCATCCATCCCATCCGTCCCATACCAACCTGGGATGGGACACCCGGTGGAGCAGTTTCGCAGTAAGGTCACCCAACAGGTCGCAAAGTATTTTTCTCCGGAACATCTTCCAGAAATCGACGCTTTGATTTGCGAATTAGACCTCGTCCCGGTGTCAGTTCATAAACTTGAGTGATGAAGCTGGACCTGCTCTGATTATTGTCTCTCGTTGATTCTTCTCACCGCGCCTCTGCATGCCCTGCAGGGGCGTTTTTCTGTTCCCGTATTCAATTCGTTGCACATAAATGCAATGAATCCGCCCAAAAATCATTATATTTGTTTGTTTAAGACCAAGCAATAACGCCAATACTAAGAACTCACAAACAAGGCCCTATGTCTGATATTATAGATCAAGAACCCATCCCTTCAGTTGAGCAGACTCCTGAACAGGATAATAATACGCAAAAACAGCCAGCTGAGTTTAATAGCGTTGTAAGAGGCATATTCATCTTCCTCCTTATCACCTCTGCTATTAATTGCTTGACCAAGCTTCTGACTAACCTTGGACTTGGCAATACTACGCTGGGGCTGATAATGTTTGTTATGGAAGCGGCAAACTGCATCTTCCTATATATGATGCTTCAGCGCAAAGGATGGGCTGTTCTTGCCTTGTTCGGGATGCTATTACTGCAGATTCCTTTGAATTTGGTACTTGAAAATCCTGATATGCAGAGCGTCTATATCTCCACATTCCTGAGGATTATTGTGTTCTCTATCTTACTGCTGATACCGAAGAATGGTATTACCGGTTGGCAGGTACTCTTTGAGAAGAATGATGTTAGGGGTGACGGAGTGAGTGAAAATGATGCGTCTAACGAACAGATGCCAGCAGGAGAAACTGAGGAGATATCCGAAGACGCAAACCAAGAAAAGCATGTTGAGGTCGCGAATTGCCCGGTGGAAGATACTAAGGTTGATTCGCCCGTGCAAGATAAAGGGCCTGATCCGGAAGAGCTAAAATCGGGCGTCGTAAATTCAGTTGAAGACCATCCTGTAGAGTATCCCGATAATAAGGGGTCTCGTGTGCCTCGATGGCTATTTGCTTTGATTCCCGTTGTCCTGATAGGATTAGTTTTGGGTGGTATAATGTTGTTTAAGGATAAATCTCCCAAAAAGAGTATTAGTCTTGATGGACCAGTGTATTATTATCTGGAAAAGTCCTCAGATAAAAGTGAATGCGTTATTCATAAGGACGCCAAATGTAAGGAGGGGCTTGTATATGTCGAGTTGGCAAGTATTTATTCCGGAGGCTATGATGAATCGAATTTTTGTTCAAAGTGCATTACACCCAAACAGTTGAGGCCCATCCTTGATAGCTGCCGTGCATATGAAGCAAGGAAAGAGATTTCAGAGCATATTTCAAAGTTTTACGAGGAGTTCAACAAAAAGTACAACGATTTCGATACTGAACAAGAATTCCGTGAATGGCTGGCCAATGCCGATTCTTCGGCAATTGATAAGCTATATAATGCTTTCAACCGCAAATATGATAATTTTGATGGGCCCAACGGAAAGAACGAGATGATTGCCTATCTCGGTTGGAAGTGTCCTAAGAAACCAAACGCCGATTTGAATTCGGATCAATTATTCTTTCATAGCGTTGATGTCGATGAGAATGACGTGATTATCAGCGACGCTGATTTTGCGCGCAATCGGAATAATTTAGTAAAGGTGTATTCCATCCTCAAGGAGGAGAAGTACACGGATATTGGAAAGAATCTGGATGAGTTCGCCTCGATGATGAGCTGGGTAACCAATCGGAAGATAGCATACGAAATAATGTGCAAGGACTACGAGATGGGAACATTTGAAGAATTTGATGAACGTTTCTATCCCGCTACGGAAGAACATATATCAAAAGAGAAAGACAGACGTTGGCTCTATCGAAAATTGAAGGAAGGAGGCATACCTGTTGGCGACTATGAGTCATTCTGTTTACTTCTTTGTTACGATGATGACTTACGAAATTATTATGACCAGGGGATTAAGTTGGGATTGAATCTTGGTTCATACAGTGAATACAGGAAATACATTCGTTAAGGCATCTCAGTTCTGCTTAAGGTTTAGTTGACTAATGAGAAAAATCGCCTATATTATCTTCGCATTCTTGTTAACGCAAGCAGCGTATTCTCAGACCGTCATCCAAATGGTGGCCGACCAGGGCGTTTATAAGGTGCCTTGTGAAGTCAATGGCCTCAAGGTGAAGATGGTATTTGACACTGGTGCTGCCGCTGTGAGCATTTCTGAAAATCTTGCGGAAATGATGCTGGAGAACGGATATTTGTCTATTGATGACTTCGGCAATAAAGCAAAGGCACTTACCGCCGATGGAAGAATAGTGGACAACACATTGGTGAATCTAAAGTCGGTAAAGATTGGCGACATTGGCCTCTCTAATGTGATCGCCATTGTCATTGGAGGTCTTCGTGCTCCGCTCCTCTTTGGTCAGTCTGCAATCCAGAAGCTTGGTGAGGTCACTATAAAGGGCGATAAACTCTATATCAAAGGAGCGTCTTCTTCAGGTTCAGCAAGTGGGCTCTACGAAAGGTGGGACGCAAAGAACTACCAGTACAGTAACTATACGTACGGTTTCGCCTGGTATCTGCCGAAGGACTATGAGTGGGAGCGGCAACAGGGCATGGAGCAACATACTCCGTTCCGGGCTCAGAGTACTCCTTTCACCGTATTTGTCAATGCTCAGGTCGCAGATAATCCAAAAGATCTTTGGTCTGTTTATGAACAGTACACTGCTATGATTGAGCAGGCCGATGTGGCTATGGAGAAGAAAACAGGATTGCTGGCTTATGAGCGAGAATTCGAAAAATGCACATTACTGGGCCAACATGCTATCAAGACTTGTTTTAAGGAGTATTTTAAGGATAGTCGCATGAAAGAGCCAGTAGAATCTTATGCCGAAGAATATATAGTAATCGCCAACGGATATATTTTTACGATTGCCATTAAGACACCAAAAGCATTATACGATGCTGTGGACTGCACTGAAGCAATTGCTGACGTTTTTAAAGGGTTCAGTTTCACCATAAAGCACTAAAACATGAAAAGATTTTTATTGATTATAACGGCCCTATTTGTGGCCGTGAGCGCGTTCTCACAGACTTCATCTGGGACTTGGAATAGCAGGACGGCAACTTATACCAACACGTCCCACAACCTCACATGGAAACTCATTGAAGACTGGACATGGAGCGGACGCCCCATTTTAGCTGATGGTACGCTGTTGAAGGTTCGCAATGATGATACACATATTTTGTGTAGCATCTCTGTCTATAAAGAAGATGGGGTTGTAGATGATATCTGGGACCACCTTTCTGATTTTGAATCTCCAGCAGTTGTCAACCTCAAGAAGATGACGGCCAAGCAGAATGGTATGACCTTTCTTGGCACCAAGGCGTCAAAGAGCCAGCTTTGTGGTATTCATGCGGTAAAGACACGTACCGATATGAAGAAGTATTACCCAGAGCATAATGCAACGGTTCACGGCATTGAAATCATGTATAACCTATATAAGCGGGGTAACTTATACACCGTTACGGTTACGGCTCTTTCGGTTCTTGAAGAAGAGATACCTGATTTTGATCGAATTGCCACCGAGTTATTTAACGGTTTTAGCATCAAGTAGCAACTCATTAACGATTTTTGGGGACTATGGCGCACGGAATCACCGTTTGTGCCGATGCCACTGTCAATAAAGAAAGCGGTACTTGCTCGTCTGTCAGTTTGTGCCTCCGCTACGCTGCATCACAAACAGCCAGACCAGCAACCTCTATTGCCACCCTTCGCTGTGAGACTCTGTCGGAGCAAGTCCGCCAGAGACTCACGGACGCCCTCACGCACCATTGGCCTACGCCTCCGGCTCCCGCACTTATAAGGAAAAGCGGTCAAGAGACTGTGTCCGGCTTCGCCTCCCACAGACTCTTGCTGGCCAATCACACCTGGCCCCTCAAGGGGAAAATATTCACCCGGGAGAGGGAGTACCAGTGCAAGCGTCGCTGCCCAGAATCCGCCGCCATAACATAATCCCATCGGAATTGTGTAACAGACGCCGGCACCGGCAGTGCCCCGCATCAAGGGAGTCGGCAAAACATACTCCCGGAGCTCGCAAAACCGTCCTACAGGGCGTCAGATTACACAATTCGGATTATGTTAAGGAGGCTCCCGCATCAAGATGCGAAGGTCCTG
>Ga0310691_10002217_pt1 | contig 26591 bp, 17 predicted proteins | sample 176DNAGHGlowgp2_FD_203887 | JGI IMG/M metagenome (GOLD analysis project Ga0310691, IMG submission 203887) | Sheep rumen microbial communities from Palmerston North, Manawatu-Wanganui, New Zealand - 1766 DNA GHGlow gp2 (v2) (version 2) | ecosystem: Host-associated > Mammals > Digestive system >... | reverse complement strand
TTTTATGGTTTTACAACTGAAGAAGTAGAGAATTTATGTAAAAAACAAGATAAATTATCTATGGATGAACTTAGAGAGTGGTATGATGGTTATAAAATTCAAGATATAGATTTATATAATCCAAGATCTGTAGTATGTGCATTAAGAAAAGGTTTTTGTCAGAGTTATTGGACAAACACAGGGCCTATGGATGAGATAATTTATCATATAAATCAGAATATAGAAGAGGTTAAAAACGATGTAGTTCAGATGGTTTCAAATATTCCTGTTGAGATAAGGTTAAAAGGATATAGTGCTGAACAGCTTACATTAGAAACTCGTAATCAGATATTATCAGCTATGACAGTATATGGTTTTTTGACTTATCATAATGAAACTTTAGAGATTCCAAATAAAGAGTTGATGATAAAATTTGATGATGCATTAGAAGATAAATCTATGAATGAAGTGTCTAAATTGGTACTTAGGTCAGACGAAATGTTAAAAGCAACGATACGTCAAGATGTAGATAAAATGGCTGAAATAATACAAGAAGCACATGATATAAACATACCTATAATTCAATATAATGATGAAAATTCGTTAGCATGTATAATAAGTTTAGTATATTTAAGTGCTAGATCTAAATATAAGATAATTCGTGAGATGCCAGCAGGTATAGGCTTTGCAGATTTTATATTTTTTCCAAGAGATATATCAAAGCCTAGTTTTATTATAGAACTAAAGAGAAACTCTACAGCACAAGAAGCTTTAAATCAGATATTTGAAAAGCGTTATGATCTAGCTCTTAAAGACTACACAGGTCTTAAATTAGCTATAGGTATTTCCTACGATTCTAATCTTAAAAAACACTCTATCTCTATTCAACAAATCTAACCAACTTAAAGTTGGATCTTCGAAACTTTCTGTAGAAAGTTTCACAAAGACTTCTACGTTCTCAAGTGCCGAACCGGCTTTATAACTTGGTTACTTTTAAAGTAACTCTCAGAAGGCGAAGCACCTTAATATATAATTTTTTTTATTACTTGTCTACTTTTAAAGTAGGTTATCTATTAAAATACATTATGTATTTTTGTTTTGACGAATATAAAAACTTGCTCTTACTACTTTTTCAAAAAGTAGAAGTTTTTGTGGAACTTTTTACAAAAAGTTCAGAAGATCCAACTTTAAGTTGGTGGTTACTTTTAAAGTAAGTTTTGACAGATTGTCGAAACAAAGAACATATGATGTATTTTAATATACAATGTATTAAATTAATTATATGTTCGTATTTACGAATGTAAATACATCTTGTTGCTTACTTTTTAAGTAAGTTTTGACGAATGCAAAAACGTAAAAGTTTTTGGCTGACTTTTTACAAAAAGTCAGAAAGTAGTTAGCTATAATATATGGATTTTAACGATTCGGAGACGAAAAAGAACTTAGAGAAAGCTCTTGCAGGTGAGTCTATGGCTAGAAATAAATATAGTTATTTTGCTAGTAAAGCTAAAAAAGAAGGTTATGAGCAGATTGCTGATATATTTTTAGAAACAGCAGATAATGAAAAAGAACACGCAAAGATATGGGCTAAATATTTAAATATAATAGGTGATACAAAAGATAATTTACAAAAAGCTATCGATGGAGAGAGTTATGAATATGAGACTATGTATCAAGACTTTGCTAAAAAAGCTAAAGAAGAAGGTTTTGATGATATAGCTAAAAAATTTTTACAAGTGGCTGAAATAGAAAAAAAACATAAAGAGAGATTTGAGAAACTATTAAATAATATAAAAAATAATGAGGTATTTAGTAAAAAAACAGGAATACACATTTGGATATGTAGAAACTGTGGACATATTCATATAGGTTCTGAAGCTCCTATTAAATGTCCTACTTGTGATCATAATCAGTCATATTTTGAAATTTTTAAGGAAAATTATTGATATTTATTTTTTAAAAAATATGTGTTGAAAATTATTATAAATATTTAATTATTCACTATGATTATTATGCATATTTTTTACTAACTATATATCATGAATAGAGTATTTTTAAATATAATTTCAATTGTTTTTATTTCTATTTTAAATATTTTATCATTAACCATTGACAAAAATAATAGAATTACAGAAGAACAGATGAATAAAATATTAAATGATGCTTTTTCTTTAAATAAGACAGATTATGTTAATAGTAAAAATAATGTTTTAAGGATTTTTAATAAGTCAAAGAGGGTTTTTGAAATAGTTTCTGAAGGAACAACTATTGAAAATGATTTTTCTATCAATTTTAACAGAAATGTATTTGTAAAATATTTTGATGAAAAGGATTTATTAAATGAATCTATGTTTGTTGAGTCAAATCAGTTATTTTATGATAAAAAAAATAATATCATAATATTTTATGGTAATGTTCATGTCGAATTTATTGAAAATAAAAATGAATTAAATACTGAATGTATTGTTTATGATGTTAGTTCTGATGTTTTTTTTAACACTCATAAATGTAAAATTAAATTGAAAAATGTAGAATTAGAAGGTGATAATATGTATCTAAAAAAAGATATGTCTCTATTTTTATTAGACAATATCAAAATGTCAAATTTCAAATTCTAGTTACTTAAAAAGTAACCAACTTGAAACTTTTTCAAAAAAAGTTTCACAAAAACCAACGTAACGTTGGATCTTCAAAACTTTTTTGTAAAAAAGTTTTATCAAAAAACTTCTACCTTCTCAATCGGCGAACCAACTTTTTTATAAAAAAGTTGGACAAAAAATTTTTAAGTTTTTCCATTCGGAAAAACAAAATGTATACTGTAATATATAACGTTGTATATTATTATATATATCAAGCCGATTCGGCGTTTGACCTACTTTAAAAGTAGACAAGTAATATAAGATTTATATATTAAGGCGCTTCGCCGTTTGAGACTTACTTTAAAAGTAAGCAAGTAATATTTATAAATAAAAGGATAAGGTCCAGGACTTAGTCCTGGTGGCATGAGATTTGATATAAAATAAAGTAAATAAGTTGTTATGGATGGTGTTAAGATAAAACCATTATCTGATAGGGTTATTGTTAAACCATTAGAAATGGATAAAAAAACAGCAGGAGGATTATTATTACCTGATACTAAAGAAAAACCACAAGAAGGTATTGTTATTAATATTGGAAATGGTAAAAAAGATGAGCCAATGACAGTAAAAATTGGTGATCATGTTTTATTTAGTAAATATGGTGGAACAGAATATAAAGTAGATAATGAAACTTATTTAATAATGAGAGAATCTGATATTTATGCAATAATAGAAGATAAATAAATATTAGATAAATAAAATTAAAAAGAATTTAAAACATTTTAAATGTTAGAAATTTAAAAAATATAAAAGGAGATTTTTAAAAAAATATTAAAATAAAAAAATAAAAACAATAAATTATGGCAAAAGATATAGTATTTGGAAATGAAGCAAGATTAAAAATAAAAGCAGGAGTAGATAAATTAGCTAATGCAGTAAAAGTAACATTAGGACCATGTGGTAGAAATGTAATATTAGAAAAAAAATATGGACCAGCAACGATAACTAAAGATGGTGTTTCTGTTGCTAAAGAGATAGAATTAAAAGATCCAGTAGAAAATACTGGTGCTCAATTAATAAAAGTAGTATCTTCAAAGACTAATGATGGTGCTGGAGATGGTACAACAACAGCAACAGTATTAGCTCAAAGTATTTTTAATAACAGTTTAAAATATTTAACATCAGGAGCTAATCCAGTAGATCTTAAAAAAGGTATTGATTTAGCTGTTTCTAAGATTGTTGAAGAACTTAAAAACATGTCTAGAGAAGTAGATATAAACAGTTCTGATATAGAAAAAGTTGCAACAATATCTGCTAATAATGATAACGAGATAGGTAAGATGATAGCTGAAGCAATGGCTAAAGTAGGTAAAGATGGTGTTATAACTGTTGAAGAAGCTAAAGGTATACAGACTAGTGTTAAGATAGTAGAAGGAATGGAATTTGATAGAGGTTATTTATCTCCATATTTTGTTACTAATCCAGAGAAAATGATAGCAGAATTAGAACAACCTTATATATTAATAACAGATAAAAAAGTTAGTGTTTTAAAAGACTTATTACCAGTTTTAGAAGGTGTTGCACAAACAGGAAGACCTTTATTAATAATAGCTGATGATGTAGATGGAGAAGCTCTAACGACATTAGTATTAAATAGAATAAGAATAGGATTAAAGATATGTGCTGTAAAAGCTCCAGGATTTGGTGATAGAAAAAAAGATATATTACAAGATATAGCTTTATTAACAGGAGGTAGTGTTGTTTCTGATGAACAAGGTATAAAACTAGAAGATCTTACATTAGAAAGTTTAGGTACTGCTGATAAAATAAATATAACTAAAGATAGTACAACAATAGTTAATGGAGGTGGTAATAAAGAGACTATAGATAGAAGATGTAGACAGTTAAGAGCACAAATAGAAGATTGTACTTCAGATTATGATAAAGAAAAATTACATGAAAGATTAGCAAAACTATCAGGAGGAGTAGCTGTATTATATGTTGGAGCTTCTACAGAAGTAGAGATGAAAGAAAAGAAAGATAGAATAGATGATGCTTTACATGCTACTAGTGCTGCAGTACAAGAAGGTGTAGTACCTGGAGGAGGTATAGCATTGATAAGATGTAGTCAGAAAATAAAAGATCTTAAAGGTGATAATGAAGATCAAAATATAGGTATAAATATAGTTTATAACTCATGTTTTTCATCATTAAAGACTATATTAGCAAATGCTGGTGAAGATAGTATTGACGTAATATTAAATAATATAATGTCACAAAATGGAGATTATGGTTATAATGCAAAGACTAAGAAATATGAAAATTTCTTTGAATCAGGAGTATTAGATCCAACAAAAGTAACTAGATTAGCTCTAGAAAATGCTGCATCGATAGCTTCATTATTACTAACAACAGAATGTGTTGTATCTGAAATAAAAGAAGATAAATCTTGTTGTAATCATAATGTAGAAGCTGAAAATCCTGCATATTAATAGAAATAAAATTTATTTTTAAATTACGGATTTTAAAAATTTTCATTTATAATTAAATTATCAAATAAATACATTAGACTAAAAATAATATGACTGATAATTGTAGTAATAATGAAAAAAAATGCTGTTGTAATATTCAAACATGCATTGATATTTTAGTAATATTAGATTTTATTGTATCAACAATAGGTGGAATTTTAAAAAGTAGTAATGAACAAGCAGCAAATTATTGTTTTATGATTGGTGGTGGATTATTATTTTTTGCAGTTGCTCTAATAATATACAGGATTATAACAAAAAAATAAACTTATTTATTTTTATATAATTTATCTGATATAATTAAAATATTAATACATTTAAAATCTATTTTATTATTTTTTTACAAATTTCTATTTCAACTCTTCGATTTCATCTAAAGATAATCCAGAAGATTGTGAAATAATTTTTATATCTACACCAGATTGTAATAATATTTTAGCCATTTCTATTTTACCTTCTTTTAAACCTTCTTCTTTAGCTGTTTTTGTATCATTATAATAATCTCTTTCATAATCTTTAAATGAATCAACAATATGTCTTTCTTCATCTTTTTTACTCATATATTCTAATTTTTCTATAGCTTTTTCTAATTCTTTATTTTCAATTTTTAAAGGATTATTCTCTAAATATTCTGGTTTTTGCAAAAAATTAACCCAGTTTGTTAAAAGATCTTTAAAATTTTCATTAGTAGTTTGATATTTATTTAACTCAAAGATAATTATCCTTTTATTTTCAGTAACAACTTCCCATTTATCATTATTATTTTCTTTAAAACAAGGAAATATCTCAGATATTGGTTCTTCTCTATCACTAATATTTTCTGCAAAAATCCATATTGATATCACTTTTTTTTCTCCATATTTCTCTCCTACTTTATATTCATTAACCGAATGATTTCGGTAGAACTTATTCTCAAACGCCTCACAAACTTTTTATAAAAAGTTTGACAAAAATTTTTACATTTTGACAGAAAGTCAAAACAATAATATATAATGTATTTTAATAGATAATGTATTATTTTATTTATATATTCGTCTTTACGAATGTACCTACTTTAAAAGTAGGCAAGTAATAAAAATACATTATATATTAAGCCTGTACGGCGACTGAGTACGTATATCCAATCTTAGATTGGTTACTTTTTAAGTAACAGCCGGTTCGGCGCCTGAGAACAAAGATCCAACTTTAAGTTGGTTGGTAAAAAAAATATATATTTTTTTGTTTATTTTTTTTTTTTTTATATACATAAAATATACCGAAATATGTATATGAAAAAGAAAATAATTTCTAGTTCTGTTATTGGAACAATTTTGACAGGTAATGTTGTAAAGGCAAATATAGATGTAACAGTCTCAAAAGTTATTTATTTAAGTAAACCTAACACTGAATACATTTTGCCAGATGCACAAAAAATTGATTTTGCATCTTTAAAAGGTGAAGATCGTGTAATTAGTTTATTAGCAATGAAATGTCAAGATGGTCAAAAATTATCTGAAAAACTAAAATCGACTTCTGGATTTTTTATTTCAGCGTTTAAAACAGCTGGTGCAGATATAACTGAATATAAAGATGATAGTGTATTTACAGACGGGACATCATGTGAAATCTATGTTGATGTAAAGAAACCTGTTACCAATACTAATGTAAAAATTAATAATACTAGTCCTACAGGTAGTGTAGTAAATTTTAATAGTTATAAAGTTCATCAGTTTTTAAATTTAGAAGGTAAAGATGAAAAAAAATTATTGGAAATTTTAAAAACTTCTGATACAACAAATTTTAAAGATATTGATGATGGTACTTATTTTATTGAAAGTTATAAGATTGGTGAAGAGGAAGTAAAATGTGATAAACAAGAATTTAATAAAGGTAAAGAAATTCTAAGTGCTATTTTAGCGAATGATAAAGTAGTTGAAATAATTGCTAAAAAATTAAAAGATAAAATTAATATTACTATAGAAAATGAAGCTAAATTAGATGCAAATAAATTTACAGATAAGAAACTTGATAATATAAAAAATTATTTAAAATATTTATCAAATGGAAGACATAGTGATAATAATCCTGTAAAATTCCAAAATTTAATAGATGTAATCAAAGGAATTGATACTAAAGTAACATCATTTGAAATTAAAGAAGGTAATAATGTTGTTTCAGATTTAACTCAAGGTATAGATTGTAAAAAGTCTTATACTATTAAATTCCCAGAAGGTTTTTATAAAGCAACTCATGATCCTGCTGCTGATACAACAGATATTACAGTTAAATTTGTAGCTAAAGAAGGTTTTGAATTAAAAGGATTACAAGCACAACAGACATTTAAAGTACCTAATAGTAAATTAACAGTTGAAGAATTAATTAATGCTATAAATACTAAAATTGATGGTTTAGGTTTAAAAATTGGTGATACTAGTTTTATAATAACTATAGATGGAGTTACTGGGGCTATTACGAGCAATACAGCAGTTGAAAAAGGTAAAACAGTAACAATAAGTATTAATAAAGATGGTTCAAAATATATTGAAAAGAAAGAAGATCCAAAACCAGGAGAACAACAAAATCAACAACAACAAGATCAAAAAGATACTAATAAAAAAGGAAAAGGTTGTTGTGGATCTAATGGTAAATAATAATATTTTTAATAATATTATTATTTTAAAATATATTTCAATTTTCAGAAGTGTAATATTGATGTTTTTTATGTTTTATAAAAATAATTTTTAAAACCTACAAAACTTTTACGTTTTTGCTTCGCAAAAACAATAATACATAACTAATTTAATACATTATCTATTAAAATACACTATGTATTCGTCTTTATGAATATACCTTAAAAGTAGACAACCAAACGTGACGTTGGATCTAAGATTATTTAATATTATTATATAATGGTCCAGGACTTAGTCCTGGTGGTTACTTTTAAAGTAACTTTTGACATTCGCAAAAACAATAATACATAACTAATTTAATATATTATCTATTAAAATACACTATATATTAGTTTCTACGTATGTAGAAACATCTAGTTACTTACTTTCTAAGAAAAGTACTAACGTGACGTTGGACCTACAAAACTTTTTTGTAAAAAAGTTTTATCAAAAAACTTTTACGTTTTTGCTCTCGCAAAAACAATAATACATAACTAATTTAATACATTATCTATTAAAATACACTATGTGTTCGTATTTACGAATGTAAATACATCCTATTTGCCTACTTTTAAAGTAGGTACAGGACTTAGTCATAGTACTTTTAAAGTAGGTTATTTACCAGGACAACAAGATTTTTTAGATTTATTGCTATTTGTTCCACCTTTACTTTTATTTGTTCCTTCTTTACCGCTATTAGAACATCCTTTTTTAGTTGTTGTATTTCCGTTTGTATCTGATTTATCTACATTATTTTCTTGATTATTATTATTATTATTTTCATTATTATGATCATTATTTTCTTCATCAGTATGCTTTTCTCTATTAGGATCATTATTTTCTTCATAAATATGTTTAGGAGTCTCAATTTTTACTAAATATGAATCTTGAAACTCAACATAAATAATACTATCTTTAGTTATATTTTGATTATAATTGTTAACTTCATAATTATTAGTATATAACTTTATATCTTTATTTTCAGAAATTTCTGAAATTTCTGATCTTAATTCACTAAATTTCACGTTTTTACAAACACCAGACTTATAATTATTAATAATTTTATTAAATTTAGTTGAATATTCATCTTTTAATTTTTCTGTATTTTTCTTTATTAATGTGAATTTTATCTTTAAGTCATCTTTTTTTTTATTAATAATACCTATAATTGATTTTGCTTTTTTATCAATCTCAGTATCAGTAAATTTATCTTTAATTTCATCTTCTATTTCCTTTTTATTATCAACAATAGATTTTAATTTATCTGTTAAAATATTATCTATATTTGATCTTATTTCTTTTTTAATAGCTTTTTCAGTATTTTCTAATTTTTTATCATCAATATCGTTAATACTACTATACGCTTTTTGATAATCATTCAAATATTTTGTTATTTCATCAAATATTTCTTTAGATTTAGCATTTTTTAAACTATTTCTATCAAATTCACTTTTTTTATTATTAATAGCTTCATTAAAAGCTAATTTTAAATTACTAACAAATGTTTTAAATTTAGTTTCATATTTTTTATATCTATCACCTAAATTTTCCGTTTTACTTGAAAAATTACTTTCCTGTTCACTTTGAAATTTTTCAAAATCATCAATTTTTTTTATTTCATCAACTTTTTTATTATTTATATTTGTTACTAATACATTAACATCTTCTGTAACAGTAGTTTCATAACCTTTATATTCTTCAAATGATTTTATTCTACTATCTAAATCATTAATAGCTGTATTATAATTATTAACAACTGTAGATAATTCGGTATATTTACTTATATCTTTATCTTTATAATTTCCAGTTAATTTTTCAAAATTTTTCTTATAATCATTTTTTAAAGTATTTAATTTATCTTTTTCTAATTTTTCATCAATTCCTCTTATTCCACTATTATCATCAACACCTATTATTGTATTACAATTATCAACTAATTCTTTAATAGTATCTTTATATCGTTTTATCCATCCATTTGTTTCATTAGTATATTTATCTATAAATTTTTTACAATATTGATACTTTTCTATTATTTTAACTTTAGAATTTATTTTATCAATAAGTTGATAAATATATAATATATTTTTATTTTCTTCTTTTAAATCTATCTTATTTAATTCATTTATTACTTTTTGTTGTTCTTCAGTCAAATAAAAATCTTTTATTTTTACATAAATAACATCGCCATTATTAATTAAATCAAAATTTATATTTTCCAACTTTATTTTACCTGCTTCATCAGAATATAATTCATAATCAGTATCTTTTTTTATATCAGTAAATTTATCTTTTAAACCTTTAAATATTTTTTTATCTATTTCATCCTTTTTTAATATTTCTTCTATTTTGATATCAGAATTAAACTTCTCTTTTGCATCTGGAGCTAAAAATCCATTCTCAAATTTTTTTAATGTAATATTCTTCTTAACAATTTTAGATTCTTCTGGTTTAGGTACTTCTGGTTTAGGTTCTTCTTGTTTTAAATATTTTTTATCTATTTTTTTTTTAAAATTTAAAGAGAATTTTAAATTATTAAAATCATATTCAATTTCAAGAATTTCTGATAAATCTTCATATTTATCTCCTATTTTATAACCATAATAAATACATTTTTGTAAATCATTTAATAAATACGTAAATTTTGTTAAATAATTTTCTTTAATTTTTTCTTCAAAAAGTTTATTTATATCATTTTTTAAATCTAATGTATATATTTTCTTTCTTATAATTTTATAATAAACCTTTTTAAACCAACCACATTCATAAACTGTGGATTGATCAATATAATATGTTTTTGACTCATCTCTATTATTATCATCTAAATTAGTTAAAAAATCTTTTATATTATCTTTTTCTTCATAATAATATCCGTTTCCTGCTTGTATACTTTTCTCACTAAATTTAGGATAAAAATAATAGCGTTTATCTGTTATTTTATATTCTTCTTTTTTAAAAACAGGACCTTCTCCATAAATATTTGAGGCACAAATAAAAACACAATTACATAAAAAAAATCTATTAAGACTAGACATATACTTATGTATATAAAATTAAAATTAAATTTAAAAGTAAATTTAAAATTAAATTAAAATTTTTTTATTTTTTACATTTTTTACAACTTTGTGAACATTGCTTTGGTTTTATTATCTTAACTCCATCACCTTCATCATCATCTTGTTCTTTATTATTACCATCATCATCTGTACTATTTTCATCATTATCATCTAAATCATCTTCTAAATCATCTTCTAATTCTTCAAAAGTTTTAACATAATATGTATTTGCAAAAGCTATATATATTGTAGAACCTTTTTTTATCAATTCATCACTAGCTTTAGGATCATTACTTTTATCATTATTATATAAATTGAAATCATTATCTGTTTTAATATAAAATTGCTCTTTTATATATTTTCTTAAATCAGAATAACTAACATTTTCATAAACACCATTTTTATATTTATTAACTACATTTCTAAAATAATTTTTAAAATCATCTAATAACACTTTATTGTCTTTAATAACAATATTAAAACTAATTTTCAATTCTTCTTTTTTTGTTTTTATTTTATTTAATAATAAATTAAAGTTCTCATCAACTAATGAATCAATTAAAGGTTTTTTACTATCGTCAATTTTTTTTATTTTATTAGAAAATTCGTTATTAGATTTTATTAAATTATAAAAATCTGTAGAATTTAAATTTAAATTCTTATCATTAAGTTCAGTAATTCCCGATATTATATTATTATATTCTGTATATTTGTCGTCAATTAAATTTTTTATATCTTTAACATTTTCATCTCCTTCTTTCGATAATGCAAGATTTGTAATATCTGAATTTAATTTATTAATTTTTAAATTAAATTCATCTTTATATTTATCTTTTAAATTAATATAATCTTCTAAATTTTCATATATTTTATAATTACTAATAATATTGTTATATTTATTTTGAAAATCATTTCTTATTTTAATCTTTAAATTATTTAAAGTTTTTAAATTATCTAATATTTCTTTTTCATCTATTTTATAATTTTCAATTTCTTTTAAAAATGAACCAAAATTTGCAATTATTAAAGATTTTTCATTAGTAAAAACTTCTTGTAATTTATTATTATAAATTGTATTAAAGTCTTTCTTAGTATACTCATTATATATATCTTTTAATCTGTTGTTTAACGTATTATCTTTAATATTTTTATTATCTTTATTATTTTTATTTATTACATTAACTATATTATTAATATATCCTTTATTGTTAATAAATTCATTTATATTATTATTTGAAAATTCTAAAATATTCTCTTTAGTACATGCATTTAAATTCGAAATAATTTCTTTAATATTTATTACTAATTTATCTTCTAATAAATATAAAAATAATTCTTTTTTTATATTTAAAATAATATTATTTTTTTCTTTTTTAATTTCATCAATAATTTCTTTTACTTTATTTTCAGTTAAATTACAATTATATTCAATTTTTTCTTTTATAAAATCATCTGTTTTTAACTCATTTATCAACTTTATAGAATTTTCATATTTATTTTTAATATCAGAATTTTTATTTAAAAATATTTTATTAATTTCATTTTTTATATTATTTTTTTTATCAAATTCAGTAATTTTAAAATTATAACCAATAATATATTTAAATAATTCTTTTTTCAAATCATAACTTTTATACATGGCATTATTTTCATCAATATTTTTATATAATTCATCTATTTCTTTTAAAATTGAATTTATTTGATCTTTTAAAATTTCATTTATTCTATCACCTTTAATTATATCATCTTTTTCTATTGTTATAAAATCATATTTTTTAATTTTTTCATCTTTTTTATCAATATATACTCCATTATTTTCATCAATTTTAATTGAGTCTATAAATACAATTTTTATATTTCTATTTCTATTAGAAATTTCTTCATATTTTTTTTGAAATTCTTTATCTTTTTCATAAAATTCTTTAAAATCAAAAAAAATAGTATTATCTTTTACATCAAAATGTAAATCTGTAATTTCTTTTCTATCTTTATCTAAAAAAATTATTTCTTCTTTTTTAACAAATTCTTCAGTAATATCTTTATATTTTTTTTTTATATCTTCTTCTTCTATTTTTTTTAATAATTCATCTCTTATTATATTCTTTAAATATTTATTAATATTATTTATTTTATAAAAAGAATTAGAAATAACAATAGGGGGTATTTTTGGATTTCGTGAGGTTATATTATATTCATAAAAATCAAAATCTTTTCCTGAAATTTTATAATTTTTGTCAATATCGATAAAAAAAGTATTTTCACCTTTTAATACAATATTAAAAAAATTATAAAAAGAGAAATTTTTAAAACTATTAAATGTTTTAAAATAATCATTGTTTAAAAATACTTTACAATCATTTATATTAAAATTATTACATAATTCTCTAAATGTTATTTCTTTATTTTTATCTAATTTATTTAGATTTTCTATTATTTTTTTTAAATTTTTATCTTTTACAATTTCAATATTTGAAACAATATCATTTAAAAGTTCACTAAATTCAATTTTAAATTTTTTTTCTTTTATTTCTAAATTATAAGTATTTTTTTTACCTTTATACCAACCTCCTTCTTCTTTAACTTCTCTTGTAAAATCTAAAAAAAAACAATTATTTTTTAAAGTATCGTAATGAATATTTAATGGTTTATCATTATCGAAATTATCTAAATTATAAAATGTTTTTATATCTTTAGAAGTATCTTCTTTTATATAATGATCATTGTTGTTATAGAATCCTTTCGTGGTATTATCTTTCCAAAATTTTTCGAAAATATTATTATTTGCTGATTTTATATAAAAATTAAAAAGAGTTGAAAATAATATAATATTTAATATTTTTTTTAACACATTCATGTTTTAAAGTTATTAAATAAATATCAAAATTCTATTTTTTTATATTTTTTTCGAATTCTTTAAATTCTTCATAATTCCCTGGATATTCTTTAAGAACTTTATCTTGAATGTACCATATTTTATTAGCAATAGAACTTACAAAATGTCTATCGTGAGAAACAGTAATACATGTACCTTTATATTGTGCTATTGCTTGACTTAAAATCTCTATAGAATTTATATCTAAATGGTTTGTAGGTTCATCTAATAATAAGAAATTAGCTCCTGTTAATAATACTTTTGCTAAAGCTACTCTTGCTTTTTCACCTCCTGATAAAACTCGAATCTTCTTATAAACATCATCATTACTAAATAAAAACATTCCACAGATTTTTCTAATATCTTGTTCTGTTTTTTTAGGATTAACTTCTACTAATTCTTGATATATATTATTATCTAAATTTAAAGATTCTAACTGATGTTGTGCATAAAAAGCAGGAATAACATTAGCTCCATATTCTATTGTACCACTATTTAATTTTTCATATTCTGGATCATTTAAATCATGATGAAATATCAACCTTAATAAAGTACTTTTACCCTTTCCATTTGCTCCTATTAAAGCTATTTTATCTCCTTTTTCTATTATTCCTGATGATTTTTTAAATATTTCAATATCATCATAACTTTTTTCAATATTATTAATGGTAACAACAACTTTACCACTTTGTTGTTCAACATCAAAATTAAATTTAACTTTTGGTGTAGTATTCTTAACAGGTTCTATTTTATCCATTTTTTCTATTTTTTTAGCCAAAGATTGTGCTTGTGAAGCCTTTGTTGCTTTAGCACCAAATCTATCTATAAACTCCTGCATTTTCTTTATTTCTTTTTGTTGATTTTCATATTGATGTTGTTGTAATTCTTGATTTCTAGCTTTTTCTTGTTCATAAAAAGTATAATTACCAGAATAAGAAACTAATTTTTTATTATCTAATTCAATGATTCTATTAGTTATATTATCTAAAAAATATCTATCATGAGAAATAACAATAAAAGCTCCTTTATAATTCTTTAAATATTTTTCTAACCATTTTATAGATTCAATATCTAAGTGGTTTGTAGGTTCATCTAACATTAATAGAGAAGGTTTTTCTAATAATATTTTCGCTAACATAACTCTCATTCTCCAACCTCCTGAAAACTCTTCTAAAGGTCTATCTAAGTCTGATGTTTTAAAACCCATTCCTTCTAAAACTTCTTCTGTTTTAGATTCTATTTCATAACCATCATGATTTTCTATTTGTTCTTGAAGATACATCATTCTTTCACATAATTCATCATTATATTCAGTAGCCATCTTTTCTGTTATCTCTTCTAATTCTTTTTCCATTTCAAGAACATGATCAAAAGCTTTTATAGCAACTTTTTTAATACTTTCTTGAGTTTTATAGGATAATAAATCTTGATTTAAAAAACCTAAAGTCTCTCCTTTTTGTAATATTATAGAACCTTCATCTGGTTTTAATTCGCCTATAATTAACTTCATTAAAGTAGATTTTCCAGCACCATTAGGGCCTATTAAGCCTATTTTATCTGTGTTTTTTATAAATATAGAACATTTATCATATAATTGTTTGTTTCCTAAAAAATAAGATACTTCATCGATTTTAAGCATATTTATAAGTTAATTAAAATTATATGTTAAATAAAGTTATTTATCTTTTTTAAATTTTTTTCATAGTAAAAAATAATATATCTAATAAAAAAGGTTATGTTAAAAAAAACAATACTAATTATTTTATTTTTAAATTTTAATAAAAGTTATTCAACTAATTTTAGTTTTGGAGGTTTTTTTAAAAATTTGGGAAATACTGCTAAAAAATTATTTAATGGAAATAAAAAAGATAATACAGCATCTGTAGATCAAAATAAAGAAAAAACTAATAGTAAAAAAGAAGATAAAGATAATAAAAATAAAACATTAGAAGAAAATAAAAAAAATTATACTCAGGAAAAAGAAAGCAATACTAAAAATACTACTAAAAAAGTAAATACAAAAAAAGATACTAATAATAAAAAAAGTAATAATAAAAATACAGCATTTGTAGATCCAAATAAAGAAGAAGAAAAAAATAAAACAAAAACATTAGAACTAGAAATAAAAGATATTAAAGATTATAAATATTATGATAAAATAAATGAGGAATTTAGAATAGTACTTGGAAAATGTAAAGATTATAAAATTAATATAGAAATAAATAAAGATGCAAAAGAAGGTAGTATAAAGAAAAAAATAATACAAGTATTAAGTAATAAATTTAATGAAGATGATATTGTATTACATCAAGGTTTTTTAAGTAATATTAAAAATATTTTTAGTAGTATAAAAAATTTTTTTAGCAAAAATAATAATTCTAATAGTTTTGAAATAAAAAATTTAATTATTACTGATATAATAGATTCAATAGAAAAATGTTTAAATGAATTAAAATGTGAAATCAATGAAAAAAATATAAATAAATATAATGATAATTTTAAAAATTTTAAAGTTAATATAAATAAATTAGAAAAAAATAAATTTTACAGTGAATATCATAAAACATTAGATCAAGAAGTCGAAAATATAAATAAAAAAATTAATGATTTTTCAAGAAATAACTTAAAAGATGAACAGAAAAAAATACTAGATAATATTGTAGATAAAATAAATACTAAATTTGGTTTTATTTTTATGTATAAAGGTGATAAAATAAAAGATGAAGATATGGAAATGATAAAAAATATATTGTTTGAAAAAAATTTTTTTGAAGAAATATGTGATGAAATATTAAAAGAATATACAATTGATGATATTTTAAAACCTTTAATTGATGAAAAAAAAATTGAAAAACTTAATCAAATAAAAGAACATTTAGAACCATTTCTAACAAAAATAGAGTTCAAAATAAAAGATGAAGATAATAAAAAATTGAAACAAAATTATTCTAAAATTTTTGATAAAATAGTTGAAGAATATAAAAAAGGAAAACTTGAAACAATATATTATGAAGATATATCTAATATTTTTAAGGAATTTAAATTAGAGGAAACTGAGACAATAAAATTCTATTATAAAACAGATAATGGTAATGAGGAAATTACAACAGACAATGAAAACAATAAATTTTTTGAGAAAAATGTAAATAATATTATTTATGTAGAATTTCCAGAAGATTTTTACATTAATAATGATGATGAGGAGGAGGTTGAAGAAGAAATTGAAGAAACAGAAAAAAACAAAGGGGAAGGAGGAGCAGAAGAAAATAATGATAAAAAGACAAAAAAAGGATATTGTTCACAAAAAAACAAAGGTAAAAATGAAAGTAAAAATAAAACTAAAAATGAAAGTAAAAAAAAAGGAGGATGTTGTAAAAAAAGATAAAAAATATTTAAAGATATTTCTAAAATAATATTTAGCTGTAATGCAATATTATTCTGAATCAATAATATAAATGCAGGTTGTTGTCAAAATTGTGATAGTAATTTAACATTTTACATAAAGTAAGACATAGATATCTTAGAAATTGTTTAAAAAAATCGATAATTTTTTAAATTTCAATATATTTTTTTAACTTTTAACTATTAGATATGTTTGTTAAGAAAATATATTTTTGTGGAAGTATATTATTATGTGGAATTAGTAATATAAATGCAGGTTGTAGTGGAAATATTGGTAAAAATTTAGAAATTGATTTAGATAATTTTAAATATAACAATGATATATTTTCTGATGATATTCTTGTATACCACTTAATAGATTTAGATAATGATTCTATAAAGAAAATAAATAATATAAAAGAAGAAATAAAAAAATTACAAGAAAAAAAGAAACAAAATGATCCTAGTGATATAGGTGCTTTTATAGAAATAGAAAAAATAGAAAAAGAAATAGAAAAAAAACAAAAAGAGATTGAAAAAGTTAAGTTAAATAAGTTTTATTTTTATTTATATAGTTTAAATGGGGAAAAAGATTATAAAATTAGATGTAAAAAAACTAATGTTAATATAAAAGGATATCAAAAAGCTAAAGAAGAATATAAAGAATATTTGGATTTATTACAAAAAGACTATGATTCTAGCTATGAAGGTGGTATTGAATTATCTGATGCTGATAAAAGTAAACTTGAAAAATTTAAAGATTCAAATGGAAATTTTTTTATATTAACTAAAATCACTTATCTCGAAAAGAAACATAAATATTTAAATGAGTTACAAGTTGTACCTTATACTGAAATCATAGATATATATAAAAAGATACAATAATAATATAAATATCTTATTTCTAATTAATTTATAGTCTAATTAATAATAGAAAACTTCAAAACAAAATAAAAACTCTTTTAATTATATCAATATTCATTTTATTTAAAATTTTAGATTAACAATAAAATATATTGTTGTACTAAAGTAATAAATTATGGATGAAAAGGAAAAAAATGTTGATGAAAATAAAAATCAAATAGATAATAATAATGAAAATAAAGAAAATGATATTGAAAATAAAGAAAATAATAATCTGAATGAAGAGAATAAGTCTAAAGATAAAAATAAGGAAGATAAAATAAGAAAAGAAGATAATAAAATAAATGTTGAAAATAAAAATCTAAAAGAAAATGACGATTTTAAAAAAAATGAAGAAAAAAATTTAGAAACTGATAAAAAAAAAGAAAAAAATATTTCAAAAGATAAAAATTTAAATAATAAAAATAATGATAACGATGATGATGATTTCGAAAAAAACGAAGAAGATTTAAAAAATATTAGAAAAATAAATAAAAAAATAAATGAAAGTAAAGAAGATAATAATAAAAAGAAAAAATCTCATAAATTGTTATTATTTTCAATATTAGCTACAATGTATTTTATATATAGAACTCTTTTTGATAATAGAGTAAATATTGAAATATATGATAAAGAGTTTGAAAGATTAATGTTAAATGGTAATGTAGCTAAAGTTATATGTGTCAGAAATACAGGAATGGTAAATGTTATCGTTAATCTAGAAGATATTGAAAATTCAATAAATACTATTAATAATTTTAGAGGATATAATGTTTTAGACAATAGTAAAAAAACATTATTAGATAATTTAAATGGTATAATGTCAAAAAAGAAGATATTATCATATTATATGATGGTTCCTAATCTACAAATTTTTGACACTAATTTTAAAGAAATAGAGAAAAAATTACCAGAAGATCAAAAAATAGGTTATGAGGTGATGGAATATTCATCATGGATATCTTTAATACCTTCATTATTAAGTTTATTTGTAACATTATTATTTGTATATCTATTATTACTTCAAATAGGAATGGTAAAAGGAGGAAAAGGAGGTGTTGGTGGAGTATTTGGTTTTGGTAAATCTAAAGCTAAATTATTTGATAAAAACTCAAAAAATAAGATAACTTTTGATGATGTTGCTGGATTAATAGAACCTAAAGCCGAATGTCAAGAGATAATAAAATTATTAAAAAATAAAAAGAAATTATTAGAAATAGGTGGTAAAATGCCTAAAGGAATATTATTTGTAGGACCTCCAGGAAATGGTAAAACATATTTAGCCAAAGCTATAGCTGGAGAATGTAATGCTAATTTTTTATCATTATCAGGATCAGATTTTAGTGAAATGTTTTATGGAGTAGGATCTGCTAGAGTAAGAGCTTTATTTGAAGAAGCTAAAGAAAAAGCACCTGCAATAATATTTATCGATGAAATAGATTCTATTGGTAAAAGTAGATCTAGATTAAATCATAGTAATGATGATCAAGAAAATACTTTAAATACCTTATTAGTAGAAATGGATGGTTTTAATGATAACACAGATGTTTTAATAATAGGTTCAACAAATAGAGTAGATGTATTAGATCAAGCTTTATTACGACCTGGTAGATTTGATATTAAAATAAATATAAATAAACCAATATATAAAGAACGTATTGAAATATTAAATTATTATTTGAACAAATTAAAATTTAATAAAAATGATATTAATATAGAAAGATTAGCAGAACAGACAGTAGAATTTTCAGCTGCAGAGATATCTAATGTATGTAATGAAGCAGCATTAATGGCAACTAGAAATAATAAAGAATATATAGAATGGGATGATTTCCAAGAAGCTATAGATAGAGTAATAGGAGGTATTCAAAAGAAGAGTCTTAAATTAGTAGAAAAAGAAAAGAGAATAGTAGCTTATCATGAAGCTGGTCATGCTATAGCTAGTTGGTATTTAAAACATACACAGCCTTTATTAAAAGTTACTATTATATCTAGAGGAGATGCATTAGGTTATGCACAATATACACCTAAAGAACAGTTTATAAGAACACAAGAAGAGTTGATAGATGATTTATGTACATTATTAGGAGGAAGAACAGCAGAAGAATTAATCTTTAATACTAAAACAACAGGAGCTGCTAATGATTTAGAAAGAGCTCATAATTCAGCTGTAAATATAGTTACTGTATTTGGTATGAATGAAAAAATAGGTACTTTATCTTATTTAGATGTTTTAAGAGATAATCCTTATTATATGGGTAAACCTTTCTCAGAAGAAACTGCTAAGATAATAGATGAGGAAGTTAAGAAAATAATAGAACAATGTCACGAAAGAGTTAAAAGATTATTAATAGAGAAGAAAGATGTATTAGCAAAATTAGCTGAAGAATTAATAGTTAAAGAGGTTATTCTTAAAGATGATATTGAAAAATTAATAGGGCCTAGAGAACCTTTTTTTGAAAATTAGTAAATTCTAATCTTTAAGACTTTATATTTTTAAAAAAATCGATTTATGAACAAATTCTTAATATTTATAAATTTTTTATTCAATTTATATTTTATAAAATCAAATTTAATTTATGATAATTATCTTAAAACATATTTTAATGAAGAATATATTGAAGCAATTAAAGATAGTGAATATTTTGATGGTTTTCTTTTAGAATTTGAATATAATAAGGCTAATAATTGTTATCAAAATATAAATTTTAAAGATGAATATAATTTAAAAATATCTAAATCAGATGATGGTAGTTTTATTAAAGACTTTAAAAATGTAGATGGTTCTAATTTTGAAGAAAAACATAGATATTTTGGAGAATATGAAGAAAATGATAAAGATGAATGTGGTCATCTTTTTAAGATAAAAGTTAAGGATCCTCATGAAAAAATATATATTGTTTATTTATCTTTCAATAATACAATTACATACGATGGTACTTATTATAATACATTTAAAAAAGAAAAAAAGATTGAAGAGACAATAGGTGGAAAAAAAGTTTCAATAAATATAGATGAAAAATTAATAGAATTTGAATCTATCTGTTGTTTTGAATTTATAAGATATACTGATTTTTTTAAAAATTGCGTTAATTTAGAAAAGGTTATATTAAAAAATTGGAATAAAAATAAAACAAATATTAAAAATATTTTTAAAAAAAATTATCATTGTAATAATGTTTTTGAAGGATGTAAAAATTTAAAAGAAGTAGATTTAAGTGAATTTTTTTTATTAAAAGATAATTATGGTTTCCCAAATATGTTTTCTGATTGTGAAAAAATAGAAAAATTAATATTAAATAATTCTGAAGATAATACAGTTTTTTATTGGAGTTTTATTAATTGTAAAAAAATTAAAAGTATAACATTTGTTAATAAAAATAAAGATATTAATGTTGGTGAACAATGTTTTATGAATTGTAATAACTTAGAAAGTTTAAATAATATAGAAAATAAATTATATTTGAGAAATAATTGTAGTGAATGTTTTAAAAACTGTAAAAATATAAAAAAATTAAAATTAAATATTGATGAAACTAAGTTTAATTCTGTTTATGAAGAATATAAAGATAAATTAAAAAAAGAAAATTTAACTGAAGAAGAAAAAAGAGCAAATGATATAAATAAATGCATAGATTTTAAAAATGCATTAGAAGGAACTGAAATAGATGATTTAGAAATAAATACAGCTGATAATATCGATTTAAATATATTTGCAAGTCATATTGAAACTTTAGTAAAAAGTGGAAAAGTTTTAAAATTTACATTTAATGGTCATAGTATACATGTTCAAGATGGTGTTGATTTAAAAGAATTCATGTCTGATCCAGAAGGTTATTTAGAAAGAAATCCACAATTTAAATATATTGAAAAACCAGATCAAACTTTGGATACAAATTATAAAAATTTAGAAAATGTTGAAGCTAATGTTGATAAAAATCAGTTAGGATGCTTATCTTGTTGTTCAAAATGTTTTTCTAATTGTTGTTGTTGTTGTCATAAAAATAAAGAAAATAGATAAATTTATGAAATCCAAGTATTTTTTATTTTTTTTAGGAGTGTTTCCTTTGTGTATTTTTATATAAAATTTATTTTGTTTATTTTCCAAAACTTTTTTGTAAAAAAGTTTTATCAAAAAACTCTACTTTCTAAGAAAGTACCAACGTGACGTTGGATCCAACATTTATTTACTTGGTTACTTTTAAAGTAACTTTCGACAGATAGTCGAAACAAAGAATACATAACTAATTTAATAAATTATCTATTAAAATACACTATGTATTCGTTTCTATGAATATAGAAACATCTAGTTGCTTACTTCCTAAGTAAGTCTTTACGAATGTAAAGACATCCTAAGGTCCAGGACTTAGTCCTGGTTAAATAAGTTTCAAGTTAGGATCGGTTGTGATATAAGATACTAAACAATCTAAATAATCTTCATCATTTTTATTATAGTCTTTTATTATTTCTTCATCTATACCATAAATATGCTTGTATAATATTACAGAAAAACATTCACTACATTTTTTTGAAACTTTCATTAATAAATCATTAATATTTGTTTTTGTTTCATTTTTACTAATTTTTTTTGCTAATGCTTTACTTACTGCTTCATCTAAAAAACTTAAATATTCTGTTTTTTTGTTATCAAGTTCTTTTATTATTTTATTATTTTCTTCACTTTCTTCCTTTTTTAATTTTTCATTTAGAAATTTTATTAATTTATAACTTCTTGATAATAAAAATAATATTTCACAGAAAGCAATAAAGTTTTTAATAGCAACTTGTTCAGGTTTGTTTATTATTTTTGTTTTACTTTTACTATTTACTAAACTGTTTATTTTTGGTAATCTAACACCTAGCTCATTATCTATTTTATTAATAATTCCAGTTGTATTATTCATAAAAGCAATTACATATGCTGTGTCTAAATTCCCAGGTAAAAAACAAAATTCATTATCTTTATAGTTTTTTTTATTACAACAACATTCAATATTACCACAACAAAATGTTTCAAATTTTAAGAATATATAAAAAAATATATTATAGAATAGTTTCATCATTGTCTAGTTTTTTTAATGCTAAAAATTTTATTGTTAAAAAAAATATTAGCATTAAGTATATGTCTGATAATGTGAGATATTTTTTAAAAAATTTCTTAAATTTAGTTTTTTTAAGAATAATTTCTAGAATAATCCCTATAGTTATGATGACATATTATATTATTCCAATAATAGGTTTTTCATCATTTGGTAAATTAGAATTTGCAAAAGTATTAAATTATTTTTTTAAAATAATAATATCGTATGGTTTTGTTTACAGTATACCAAAAATATTTTATGACAATAAAGATAATAAAAATTTTAAAAATGACGATTTAGGTAAAATAAATGGGTCAATATTATTTATTCGTTTACTTTTAATACTATTTTGTGCATTAATATTATTAATATTTTTTTTATTAAGTGATGTTATAAAAAATGAATTTGATGTTATTTTTTATTTTTTTTTAGTTGCCATAAGTAGTGGTTTATTCCCAATTTGCATATATCAAGGTATTGAAAAAATACATATAGTAACAATATTAAATACTTTAACAAAATTATTATTTTATTTAACAATACCACTTTATATTAAATCAAAAGAAGATGTTTGCTATTATCCTATAGCTTATAGTATTGTTGAATTTTTAAGATTATTGTTATCTTATTTTATTTTAATTTATTTTTATAAAATACATATAGAAATACCAAAGATAGAAGATATTAAAAAACATATTTTTGACGGTTTTTCTGGATTTTCATTTTCATTTTATTTATTACTTTACAATAATTTTCCAATGTTATTTTTAAAGATGTATTTTGGAAACACAGCTGTAGGTTTATATAAATTAGGAACTTATATTTCTCAAATTATACAACAGATATTAGAACCTTTTTTACAATGTTTTTATCCTATTGTAAATAAAAAAATAAAAACAGATATCAATGATGGTTTAAAATTTTCAATAAATATATTAGGTGTTAATATAATTATTTCAACATTAATATGTGTTATTTGTTGTACTTTTCCAGATAAAATTATAATGTTTTTCTGTGGAAGTAAAATAGATAGTTCTAAGATAACAGAAATAGTTCAAATATTAAAAATAAACAGTATTACAGTGTTTTTTACAATATTGTCAAGTTATATTGGTGTTCAAATTTTAAGATCTTTAGGTTATAAAATTTTATATTCAATATTTTTATGTATTTCATTTATGTTATCATTGATATTACATTTTAAATTTGTTGTCAAAGGAGGTATTATAGCATCCATGTATTCAATATTAACTTGTGAAATATTGTTATTTACGATGGTTTTTATTGTATTTATGTATATTATTTTTTTAAAATTTAAAAAAAACAATAATATTTTATAACTAAAAAATATATATATTATGGCAGTAACTAGATTACAAAGAAGAGGTAAAAAAAATGTTATTTTAAAAGCTGATCGTCAAAAACTTTTAAAGGTTTTATTAAGAAAACCAGTTATTAAAAATGTTGATATTGAAGAAATAAAAAATAGTTTTAATAAAAAAAAATAACATTTCCCTTTTCCTAAAAATATTTATTTAAATGAAAATTTTTAAACATAAGTAAGTATTGTTATCTTAATTTTATAGTTTTCTTTTTAAAAAAAATTAAAATATATTAGCTAAAATACAAAGTATAATGTGGTTAATTGATTTTTTAGGTATCCTTTTCTTTAAAAAAAAGAGAATTAAAGGTATTATTGAGGTAATAAAACCTGAATATGCCTTTTTAATTTCTGAAGATAGGACCATTGGGGATATATTAATTCCATTGAAAAACTTAAATTTTGCAATGGATGGAGATTTTGTTGAGGTTATATATTCTACAAAAAGAAATAAAGATTGGAAATATGTTGGTAAGGTTACTAAAGTGTTACAAAGAAATAGAACAAAAGTAATAGGTGTTTTAGATAAAAGAAAAGATGGATATTTATTTAAGATAACATCTTGTAAAAATTTTTATAATATTGATATTAATTTTAATGTTGAAGATTTTAATAAAGATAGAGAGATATTATATCCATCAAGAGTTGAGGCTATAATAGAACAATATCCGTCTTCAAAAAAGAATTTAAAATGTAAAATAATAGATATATTTGGACCATTAGGTGATAATTCTACTGAAATAAAAACTATTTATAATTCATATAATTTACCTAAAAATTTTCCTGAAAATGTAATAAATGAATTAGATAAGATAATTAATATTGATTATAAAAAAGAAATTTCAAGAAGAAAAGATTTTAGAGATCATATAACATTTACTATTGATCCATTAACAGCTAAAGATTTTGACGATGCGTTATCTATAAAAAAACTAAAAAATGGGAATTATAATATAGGTATACATATTGCCGATGTGTCTTCTTATGTTAAAGAAGGATCTGAATTAGATAAAGAAGCTTATAAAAGAAATACATCTGTTTATTTAATAGATAGAGTTATTCCAATGTTACCAGAGATATTATGTAATGATCTTTGTTCATTAGTGCCTAATAAAGATAGGTTAACAATGTCTGTTGATATAGAAATAGATACTGATTTTAATATAAAAAACGTAAATATATCAGAATCTATAATTCATTCTGATCATAGGTTTACATATGAAGAAGCTCAAAAATCTTTAGATAATGAAAAAGGATTATATCATAAAGAATTAACATTTTTATTAGATGTTGCTAAATTTTTAAAAAACAGACGTATTAGAAATGGTGCAATAGATTTTAATATTGATAGTGTTGATTTTTCTGTTGATGAAAGTAATAATTTAGCTATTTTACAAAATACTTGTCCAGATAGTCATTTATTAGTAGAAGAGTTTATGTTATTAGCAAACAGATTAGTTGCAGAATATGCTAGTAATATAGTTATAAGAGGTATTGATAAGAAACCAGTTTTTATATATCGTGTTAATCCTAAACCTGAAAAATGGAAAGTTAATGAATATTGTAGAATAATGAAATGTTTTGGATATAATGTAGATAACGATGTAGATAATATTTCTTCTGAAGTTAATAGGATATTACAATCTGCAAAAGGTAGTGATAATGAACATATATTAACAATGTTATCAATAAGGATGATGCAAAAGGCATATTATTCTACAGAACCTATAGGACATTATGGTTTAGGATTTAAATATTATTCACATTTTACATCACCAATTCGACGTTATAATGATATTATAGTTCATAGATTATTAAAAAAATATATTGTTAAAGATTATGAATATGATGATAAAAAATATAATGAAAAATGTTTATATGCAGGAGAAAAAGAAAAAAATGCAACTGAAGCAGAAAGATTTTCAATAAAATATAAACAATTACAATATCTTAAAGATTATATTGGAGAAAAAGTTAATGCAATAATTTCTGGATTAACTGATTGGGGAATTTTTGTAGAAATAAAAGATATAAAATGTGATGGTTTAATAAGGTTTTCTAATGTTAAAGATGATTATTTATATTTTGACAGAGATAGGATGAGCGTTTATGGTAAATTTACAGGAAATGTTTATAAAATAGGTGCAGAAATAGAAGTAATAGTATCTAATTGTAATACAGAA
>Ga0310691_10002213_pt1 | contig 26627 bp, 31 predicted proteins | sample 176DNAGHGlowgp2_FD_203887 | JGI IMG/M metagenome (GOLD analysis project Ga0310691, IMG submission 203887) | Sheep rumen microbial communities from Palmerston North, Manawatu-Wanganui, New Zealand - 1766 DNA GHGlow gp2 (v2) (version 2) | ecosystem: Host-associated > Mammals > Digestive system >... | reverse complement strand
GAAGACAAAAGAGATCAAGATAAGATCTCAGATGAATTTCAAGCAGACTGCTTCATCTAAGGGCATAGTCATAGATGTACATGCCTACGATGAAGATGCCTGGTACACGGTTGAGATGCAGACTTGTAACACTGATGATATACCAAAGCGCGCAAGGTACTACCACAGCGAAACTGATATGGCATGCATCAGGAAAGGCGAATTCTACAGAAACATAAAGGATAACCACGTTATCTTCATCTGCAACTTCGATCTGTTCAAGCGGGGATTGCCTGTGTATAGGATAAACAAGTATCTTAACAACGACCTTGATTCACCTTATACAGACGGTCAGTACACAGTGTTTCTGAATGCTCAGTACAAGAATCCCGAAGGTGCCGATAAGGACGTATTATCACTTCTTGACTACATAGGAAAACAGAAAGTCTGTGATGAATTAACAAGTTCACTTGATACAAAGGTGAAAGAGTTTATGAATAACGATGTTTGGAGGGAACAGTACATGGACGCAAGACAGGAAGAGATGAAAACTGAATATCGTGGCTATGTAAAAGGAAAAGACGAAGGATTAGCCGAGGGTCGTGCAGAAGCTTATTTCGATTTTCTTGAAAAAGGTAGAGTTACCCCAACCGAAGTAGCCGAAGCCCTAGGGATAACCGAAGCAGAAGTCGAAGAAAGACTTAAGTCAGCTAACAAACAGTAAAACAAAACTAGAACACATCCTTTATTAAAACTATTACGATTCACAATATGCTCACTCGGTGTGTGGGGCGTGACCGCTTCGCAGTCAAGCTACCGTTCGCCACAGCCAAAATAAAAAAAACATCAATCACTGGGACGATTCGCAAGATTTCGTCATACTCGAGTGTGCTAATGCAAAGCCCGAAGCACGTGTTTGAGCGCCCAAAGGGCGCGAGTTTGCGAGAGGGCTTTGCTAATTAATGCACGCGAGAGTATAGAAATCTTGACGTGTCCCAGCGATTGATGTTTTTTTCATCACAGTGAATTCAACCTCTTTATATCCGCCCCTACCTTCTTGAAGTTCGAATACTTTATAGGATCCTTTATAAGCATCTCGCTGTCTCCTATCACGATTCTAGTTCCTGGGTAGATAGTATTATTAACCTTGATTATGGCATTGCTTGATTCTGCCATCTTAAGCTTGATCTCTTCTGCTTCAGCCTCAAGCTCAGCAGTCTCTTTCGAAATAGCATCTATGCTGTCTTTTGTCTTCTTCACAAGCTCAAGCTTTGAAGCATCTGCTCCACTCTCTGCGTTCTTCTTAAAGAGAAGAAGTATGAGCTGAGAAAGCTTATCTTTTTCCGCTGACATAGAAGCCAGTCTCTTCTTAATCTCTTCGGCTCTGACCTTAAGGGCAAATGGTGCACCTACACTTATGATTGTGTTAGTTCCCATATCGTTACCTATATTCTTAGCTTCTATCTGCCTTAGAGCATAGGTTGTTCCGCCAATTATGAGCCCATTACGACCTTCTACAAGGATCTCCCCCTGACAGTTGACTGTACTGTGCATGATAGCACCTACATCAAGCTTGTCTCCTACTTCTATAAGCTTGGCGTTCTCTATGAACTTGGCTATGAGATTGCCACCCGCCTTGACTACTGCCTGCTGCATACCCTGTATGCCTCGCTGAAGTACGATATCGCCACCAGCCTCTATAACAGCGCCTTCAACGATACCCATAACCTCTATGTTACCTGTAGCCTTAACAGAAAAGCCTGAGAGAACATTTCCCCTTACAAGAACGTTGCCGTCATAATCTATGTTACCAGTTGAATAACTTACATCTGCTGGCACATCATAGGTGTTGGATACCGAGATTCTATCACCATAGAGGTCTACATGACCATTCGTATCACTTATGAGCTCAAGTCCATCTTCAGAGACGTGAAGATCACGTCCATGCTTGAATATCTTCTTGGCAACCTTCCTTGGCTTGATCTCATGTCCATATACATCCTTACCAGGTGTACCTTCTACTTCCTTGATTATTCTTGCAACCACATCACCAGCTGCAACTTTGTTGATACTGTCCAGGTTATAGAAGTCTACAGTTCCATCTTCCTTAACCTTAGGTAAGGCCTTCTTTCCGACCTCGAAGTTATATTCTATACGGGCATCCTTACCTTCCACAACCTTAGTACCCGTAGCGATCGGATACTTCTTATAATACTCCTTGCTGACTAAGAGTTTATCGATAAGCTCCTCATTAATACCAGTGTTGACCTTGATAAATCCAAGATCGTTCATAATCTCAGTCTTATCGACTTTGCCGCCGCCTACAAATCCCGGATAGAATACCGCAACTGCCATCATACCGTCGGAGGTTACCTTTATCTCCATCCACTCATCAGTAGAGAAGATACCCTTGTTCGCCACGCGAAAACTCTTCTCTTCATTGGCCTCAACTGCCCTCTTAATCGGAACAAGATCAAAAGAAGGGAGATTTTTCTTATCCATCATATGTATGAGATCCTCTATGTTAAGCGGATCACCATCACCTGTAGAGGGATGAATATTCAGATATAATCCATCTTCTTTTACTTCAAACTGAAAATAACCATTCATCTCTCACACCTCCAGTAGATTCATATATGAACCCAGTTTTTTTCGCATCTTACCAAGCGCCTTGGTATGAAGCTGAGACACTCTCGACTCGGATACCTCGAGAACACTCGCTATCTCCTTAAGAGTCATCTCCTCATAATAGTAAAATGTTACGACTTGCTTTTCCTTATCCGTAAGCTCCGTCAGAGCCTCCACAAGCATCGCCTTAAGTTCCTTCTTCTCCATAGCCTTCTCAGGCTGCTCAAACGCACTGTTATGAGTAGTATCCATCTTGACATCGCTGCCGCTTTCGGTATACTCATCAAGAGACAGAATTCCAGACGCCTTCGTCTGCCCCTGCCAGTTGTTTAATTCCTCGACATCTATATCGAGTTCCTTAGCTATCTCCTCATCAGTAGCAGTAGTTCCCTTTTCAGATTCAAGCTTCATGATAGCATTATCTATCAGCTTCTGCTTCTGACGAAGAGACCTAGGAAGCCAGTCAAGCTTTCTCATCTGATCGAGAATAGAACCTCTGATACGAAGACTTGCATATGTCTCAAACTTGACATTCTTGTTGTTATCGTACTTATCGATAGCATCTATGAGACCAAAAATACCGTAAGAAACAAGCTCCTCATACTCAACGTTGTAGCCCAGATACATACTCATACGTCCGGCAACAACCTTGACAAGCGGTGAATATTCAATTATAAGTGTCTCTCTTATCTGTGTACTCTTTGTCCTGGAATAATCATCCCACAGCTTTGATCTGCTTGTTTCGTCCAACCTTTTCGTCCCCCTTTCGAAGCCTCAATACCTTATCCCTTTATGATTCTGACTGATTTGCATCATTAGTGTTTGTGGAAGTCTCCACAGCTTCCACCTCCAGCTCGTCCTTAACCTCTTCGCTCTTTAACTTATCCAGAAGCTTGACCATTATGAATCTTATCACATGTCCTATGATGAAGAATACAACTAACACCAAAAGAACGATGAGAAGATAAGACGTCAACTGCATATTCTTAAAGAACAGCACGAGACTGACGATAAAACCTGCCGTCAACGATATGATAGCAGGCATGGATCTGTATTCATCTTTCATGTGATCAACCTACTATCTATATGTATTTTTCTGGTTTGCCAACAGCCTTGACAAGAAGCTTATCCTGTCCGGCTGTGAATTCTATAGTCCTGCCGTAGTTTTCTCCAGTGTCTGAAGCCACAAGAGGAATACCCAGTTCGCTAAGTTTATTCTTGACAGCTTCCGTGTTACGGGCGCCGACACTTAGGAGATCACTCTTAGCATTGGCTATAGTAAACATTTGAGCTCCACCCGCTATCTTAGCCTTGAGATTGAATTTACTGACTCCCATACTAACAAGGCGTTTTAGCAGTTCATCTAAGGCAGTATCCGCAAATTTAGCTATATTGCTATTATTAGATATCTTCGTGCTGTCAGGCAGCATAATATGCGCAAGACCACATATACCAGTCACATTGTCATACAACACTATCCCAACACATGAACCTAATCCAATTGTCGTTATCGAATCCGGTCTTTTACACACATTCAGATCGGCCATACCAACCTTAATCATTTCGGCCATGTAAAGCCCTCCTTAGTTATATACCCAAAGAAGCAAATATTTTCTTAAAGGATTCCACATCAGGGAACAGCAGAAAATACCCCTTACTGTTATCATCATTACCAAAACCGTTCTCTATAAACAGGATCTGATCTCCCAACTCGCTGTACAGATTCACAGGAATATTGAGAAATGAACCTAACATATCTACTGAATACGCAGGAACGGTAGATACCATAGTAAGATTGGTAAATGACGACAAAGCCGTAAGGTACGAACCAGCTATGATATTTCCTATCTCCTGAAGCGCAGAGCCGCATATCTCATCATGGATATTGAATTCCATGCCCATAAGAAGTTTTTCGACCATACCCTTTGCAAACTGTTCCTCGATCAAAAACATCATCATACCGTTGATATCGCCTTCGATACCTGTTATGATACCTGCCATGACCTTATCAGAACCTCCAAGCTTTTCCGAAACATCATTGATTTCGAGCAACAAAGCATTCGGAACAGTCATATCTATCTTCTGATTCAAAAGTTTAGAAAGCGCGGTTGCGGCATTGCCAGTACCGATATTACTTATCTCTTTCAGAGCATCCATCTGGATATCGCTCAGATCATTAAACTGAAACATGTATCCTCCTTACTGATTCTCATCCTCTACTATAACTCCATAGATATCAAGTATAGATATCAATTCGTTACCTTCTTTACCAACTGCGCTTATATAAGCCTTATAATCATCATTATTGTCATAGTTGACGCTCTCAAGTCCGTCATCCTCAAGTGTGATAACTTCCTTTACTTCATCTACGATTATTCCGACGGTCGCGTTCTCCACCTTGGATATGATTATCCTCGTCTTAGGCGAGAACTGATCATCCGCTAATCCAAGCTTCTTTCTCAAGCTCATAACAGGGATGATCTCACCACGAAGATTGATAACTCCCTTGAAGTAATCCTGTGACATAGGAACTCTTGTTATACTAAGAAGCCTTACTATATTGTCTATGTACTTGATGTCGATACCAAACTGCTCATTGTCTATCTTAACAACTATATACTGCTTGCTGGTTGGTTCTACCTGCTTAACTACTGCCATAACATATCCTCCTATACCAAAGCATTTGCATCGATTATAAGAGCTACTTCACCATCACCAAGGATAGTAGCGCCACTTATGACACGATTGATCTTGATATACTTACCGAGAGACTTGATAACTATCTCTAACTGGCCGATAAGATTATCAACCACGAGACCCGCCATCCTGTCGCCCTTCTTAACGATAACAACAGTAAGCACATCCGTATCTGGAGCCTGTCCCGGCACCTTAAGAACATCCCTAAGTCTGACAAGAGGAATAACACTTCCTCTCAAGTGAATAACCTCCTTGGCATGAACGTACTTAATATCGCTCACATTGATGCTCTCAAGAGTCTGGATAGATCCAAGCGCTATAGCGTACTTCTCATCGCCAAGCTGTACCATAAGAGCCTGTATAATCGCAAGAGTAAGCGGAAGTCTTATGATAAATGTACTGCCGACTCCGAATTCCGTCTTGACCTCCACATCACCGCCAAGCGCTTCGATCTTCGACTTAACTACGTCAAGACCGACGCCTCGGCCTGATACATCAGATATCTTCTCAGCTGTAGAAAAACTTGGTCTAAAGAGAAGATCAACTATATCCTTATCAGTCATGACAGCAGCCTGCTCTTCGGTTATAGTACCCTTATCGATAGCCTTCTGTCTTACCTTCTCTATATCTATACCATTACCATCATCTCTGACCTCGATGACTACGTTATTACCATCCTGATAAGCGTTGAGGAAGATAGAGCCCACCTCAGGCTTTCCTCTTTTCAATCTGACATCAGCAGACTCAAGACCATGGTCAGCTGAATTACGAAGAAGATGCATAAGTGGATCACCGATCTCATCTATGACAGTTCTATCAAGCTCTGTCTCTTCACCAGTCATATACAGCTCCATCTTCTTATCGAGCTTCTTTGACAAGTCTCTTATCATACGAGGGAATTTGTTAACAACACTCTCGATAGGCATCATACGTACCTTCATGACTGACTCGTGAAGGTTAGTAGTAACTCTCTCGAGATATTCTATCTGCTCATGGAAATTGCTTGAGTGACCGCCATTCTCAGCCATATCTGCAGAAGCAGACACAAGACCGTTCTTAGCGATGATAAGCTCGGATACAAGGTTCATAAGAACGTCGAGCTTCTCGATATCAACACGTACCGAACGATTGATAACCGGCTTTGACTTAGCACCCGGCTTGGTTGCAGGAGTATTATTGCCCGATTCCTTAACTGCCGGCTTATTATCCGCGCTTTCCTCTTCCTTCTTTTCTTCGGTCTTCTTTACTTCTTCTGAAGCCTTAGGAGCCTCAGCCTGAGCACTTTCTGGTTCCTTCTCAGCTGCAGGCGCTTCTTTTAATTCCTCGCCCACGGCATCCTTGATCTCAGATACATTCTTTATAGCAGCTACAACCTTATCAAAGCTTGCTTCCGTCAGGAAAACTATGCTGAATTCAAAGTCGAACTTCTCATCTTCCACATCCTGAACAGAAGGCTCAGACTTGATGATCTCGCCCATAGGCTCAAGAGCCTTGAATACAAGGAAAGCTCTCGCTGCCTTAAGAAGACAGTTCGGATCGATATATACAGTGATAGCATATACCTTAAGACCATTACCGATAGCTTCTTCTATGGCATGACGTTCAAAGTCCGCATACTTGATGGTCTTATACTGAACATCAGCATTAGCTGAAGAAGCAGGTGCCGAAGCCTCAGGCGCTGAAGACGCACTGGCAGCAGGTGCAGCAGAAGCAGGTGCTGCCTCTTCACCCTTTATAAATGCATTGAGACCATCTATGATATCATTATGATCATCTTCACCTTCACTTCCCTCGGAAGCTATACTGTCAACATAGGCTTCTATGGCGTCGATGCACTTAAACAGAAGATCCACAAGTGTAGGAGTGGCCTTCATCTTACCACTTCTAACCTCAGAAAATGCATCCTCCATATGATGCGTGAGGTTCTGCATCCTGGTATAGCCCATAGTACCTGCCATACCCTTAAGGGAATGGGCAGCTCTGAATATCTCGTTGATAGTATCAGTGTTATCAGGCTCATTTTCAAGGATCAGAATCTGATCATTGAGAGTCTGAAGATGTTCTTTTGATTCCTCGATAAATATCTCCAAATATTGGCTTACATCCATCTCACATACCTCCGTTATCACCTATGTGTTTCTTGATCGCGCGGGTCATATCCCCAATATCATAACTGCAATCCGATAATCCAGCCATATCTATGGCTTTCGGCATACCATATATCACGCAGCTGTCCTTGCTCTGCGTATATACGACAACTTTCTTATCGGGTGTGTTCTTAAGCTTTGTTATACCCTTCAGACTATCCTTACCCATCCCACTAAGCGTTACGCACAGGATTTCCTTCATATCGGTTTTTTCTAAGGATTCCAGCAAAACATCAGCATTCGGCGAAGCATGATGCGATGAAGAAGCACAATTAAGCCTGAACACGTAAGCAGTGCCGTTCTTCTCAAGGGTAACATTGTACCCACCCGGACATACATAAACATGACCTTTTTTAAGCACCATACCATCCGTGATTTCCAAAACAGTGGCTTTTGATATCTCACCCAATCTCTTTGTCAGAGAAGCTGTGATTCCTGCCTTCATATGCTGAACTACTATCATCGGCGGTGTCGACTTATCACCTAAGCCCTTAAACAAAGCTTTTAGTGCATCAGGACCGCCTGTTGATGAGGATATAACTACTATCATAATACTATTATACTACTCCATACACTTCACATGCGTGAATAGTCACCGTGTGTTAAGGTTTTTTCAAAACATTTTGCAAATACCGAGGTAAACTATCCCCTCTGCTTCTGCCTTCTCTTTCTCTCCATCTCAAATATATACTTGACTATGGAATCTCTATCATCCCTTCTGACATCGAAGAATTCGAGTCTCTCCTCATATACGCCGGGTCTGTTCATGGACATGGTGCTCTGCAGCACTCTTCCCTGAAGCTTTAGCTTCTTTAGTCCCGTATTAGTCGGGATATCGAAGAAAACAAGTATGATCTCACCCTTTGCGTTGCGGTTTGTAGTAACATACTTAAGTCCGCCACCGCTGATATCTATAGTCACAGCGCGAAGCTGCGGTCTTGTGGCTACACTCTCCGGCTCATCACCTATCTTCGATATGACCATGGATTCCATGTTTGATATAGGCTTAAAAGCAAAGTCCGTACCTATATCGAATCTGTAATACTCACGTCTTTGGTACTTTTTGATATCCGTCAATATTCTTAAGCACACCAGATATATGTTTCCGTTCTTATAACGATTGGTAACAAGAACCTTGCAGTTATAGAGAATTCCACCAGACGATATATATGCATCGAACTCACTTCCCTTTTCAAGCGGTATGAGTCTTCCCTCATATACAGGCATAAGAGCCTCTATATTCTCATCATCTATTATATCTGCTATCTGGCTCTGGTAATTCTTTGTCTCAACCCTACCATCAACAGCGTAGCGTTCTGACAATTCTAACTTATTACCAACCTTTAATATATTATCAAGAAGCATCTGTTCTCTCCCTACATTCTACTTTTTATCCTTATTTTTGTTTTTCTTGAACAAGAAGAAGTTCAGGAAAAATCTGTTTATTCCGCCAGGCTTCGATTCTGTCGAATCATCTGACAGAAGCTTTGCGGCTATACCCTCAAAAGCCTTAGTCGCAGCCGAATTCGGATACTGTATGCTAACAGGTTTCTGCTTCATAACAGATCTCGTTATATTCTCATCCGAAGGAACGAATCCCACATAATCAAGTTCAAGATCAAGGAATCTTCCCACGACCGCCTGAAGCTTCTCGAAGAGATTGTCACCTTCAGAAGAAGAGCTTACCCTGTTAGCTATAACCCTTATCTTAGTATCGGCTTTATCAAATCCGCTATAAGTCGTAAGGGCTTTAAGAAGCGCATACGAGTCCGTTACAGAAGTCGGCTCCGGAGTAGTAACAAGTATCACCTCAGGACTTGACGCCACGAATTCAAGAACGCTAGGAGATATGCCAGCACCCGTATCTATGATGATGATATCCGCTAACTGCTCGAGTTCGCTGAGCTTCAGAACGACATTGCGAAGCTGCTCGTTAGTAAGATTGACCATCTTAGCTATACCCGAACCTCCGGATATGAAGCCCACATCTGACAGGCCCTTGGTTATGATCTGTGATATCTCTTTACCATTGTATATAAGGTCGCCCAGATTATATTCAGGTATGATACCGAACATAACCTCTATGTTAGCAAGACCAAAGTCCGCATCCAGTATGATGACCTTCTTGCCCATCCTCTGAAAGTGAAGAGCAAGATTGATGGATACGTTGGACTTACCGACACCACCCTTACCGCTTGTTACAGCTATGACTCTTGAGTTGGAGATGACATTCTGCTTTGGAATATTCGACTGTTTTACTATGTTTCTAAGCTGTTGTGCCTGATCCATTAGCCTTCTCCCCCTCCCAATAACTGTTTCGCCATCTTCTGAACATTAACAACCTCTATGTCCTCCGGCACAGCCTGACCGTGGGTAGCATAAGAAAGCTTAGCGCCCGTCAAACACTTGATGTTGTATATATTGCCATAACAGAGTGTTTCATCTAGTTTTGTAAAAAGAAGCTTATAATCAGTCACATCCGAATAAGCCTTAACGATGCTGCACAGATCCTTATACTTGGTAGTAGCACTAAGACACAGATACTTCTCCACATCAAACCTATTACTGTCTATGTGCGACAGAATATCCCTAAGATCCTTTCTTTGCGTGTCATCCTTATGCGATCGTCCCGCAGTATCGAGGAATATAACATCACAATTACTAAGTGCGGCAAATGCTTTGTCAAGCTCACCTGCTTCGTATACAACCTGTACTGGAACATCAAGTATTCCCGCATATGTGTTAAGCTGCTCAACTGCGGCTATCCTGTAGGTATCTGCAGTTATAAAGCCTACATTCTTACCATCCGTAAGCTTGCAGGCAGACGCAAGCTTTGCGATAGTCGTGGTCTTGCCTACACCCGTTGGACCCATGAACACTATAAGCTTCGGACGGTTCTTATCATAAGTTATCTGCTGTGGTTCATCAAGCTTAAGTATTATCTTCTGATAAACAGCAGAGATGATACCATCAAGCGTATTGTCGCTCTTGATAGAATCCTGAACCTCATCGATGAGCTGATTAGCATATCTCTCATCAAGTTCATTGTCTATGAGCTTGTTATATATAAGCTTCAGATACTTAAGATTGTTACTGCTGACATCTGTTCGCTTATCGATGATTTCTTTCTTCTCGCTCTCCATCTGCTCTTTCAGAAGACCATGTATAGAATCAAGCTTTTCTTCTATTGCATTGCCTGGCATAGTCTGAGGCACAGGATTAACCGGTCTGTACGAAAGCGGAGGCAAAGTACTTGTATTGACGCGCTCCTTAGCTTCATCGTCGGCTCTTAAGTCTATACTCTTAGAAGCCTTATTCCTGTCATTGACATTGGCAACAAAATCCTTTTCCTCAAGAGCCGCCATAACCTCAACATAAGGCTTCTTAAAAAGTCCTATTATGCCGCGGTGCTTTATCTTTTTTACATTCAGTATAACTGCGTCACTACCCAATTCCTTCTTGACTGTAAGAACAGCTTCAGTTTCAGTAGGAGCAGAATATTTCTTTACTATCATCTTAAGCTGTCACCATCCCAACTGATTGTAATTCAACATCTGATTCTATCTCATTATATGATATGACTACTACATCCTCTACATAGTCATCTATAAGCTTTTTAAAGTACATCCTGACTATAGGCGATGTAACTATGATAGGCACCTTGCCGAGATTCTCAAGCTTCTCTGTCTGTTCCTTGACTGCAGCCACTATAGCCTTGATGCGGTCAGCATCCAGAGATATATAGGAACCCGCTTCAGTCTGCTTGACAGAACCCATGATCTCCTGCTCAATCTTAGGGTCGAGAGTTACGACACTTGTTGTCTCGCCACCTGCAAAGTACTTGCTAGATATACTTCGCTTCAGCGTCTGTCTCACATATTCGGTAAGAATATCCGTATCTCTTGTGGTAGTCGCATGATCCGCAAGAGTCTCAAATATACTCAAAAGATCTCTTATAGAGATACCTTCCTTCAGAAGATTCTGCAGAACCTTCTGAATCTCGCCGACACCCATGAGCTTCGGTATGAGTTCCTCGATAAGTACCTTGTTGTTCTCTTTTATGTTGTCGATAAGAGTCTGCACATCCTGTCTTGTAAGAAGCTCTGATATATGCGTTCTTATTATCTCTGTCAAGTGCGTTGCGATAATAGAAGGCGGGTCAACAACCGTATACCCCAACGATTCCGCACGCTCACGCTGACTCTCTGTTATCCATATAGCCGGAAGGTGGAAAGAAGGCTCTATGGTTGGTATACCTGTGATCTCTTCCTCTACAAATCCCGGATTCATAGCCATATAGTGATCAAAGAGTATCTCACCTTCACTCACCTGTATGCCCTTGATCTTAATTATATACTGATTAGGATTCAACTGTATGTTATCTCTGAGTCTTATGATAGGAACTATCGTACCGAGCTCAAGAGCTATCTGACGTCTGATCATAACAACACGGTCAAGAAGGTCACCACCCTGATTTACATCGGCAAGAGGTATGATACCGTAACCAAACTCAAGCTCTATAGGGTCAACGTTAAGAAGTGAGATAACATTTTCCGGCTTCCTTATCTCTGTTGCTTCCTGCTCAGATTCCTCGACCTCTTCTGCTATAGCCGCCACGCCACTCTTGTTGTCGAGATTACGTCCGATAACAAAGAGGCATATACCAAAAGGCACGAAGATGTATACAGGAAGAGGTGTGAAGAGGCCGAATACTATCATGGCCGCTCCAACCATGTACATAACCTTGGATATGGAGAATACCTGAGTTATGACATTGTCAGTCAGAAGTTCATCATCACCTGTCTTCGTGACAAGGATACCTGTTGCAAGCGATATAAGAAGCGAAGGGATCTGGCTTACAAGTCCATCACCTATCGTGAGGATCGTGTATGTACTGAGGGCATCATTGACAGACATGCCCTGTCTTAACATACCCATCGCCATACCGCCGACAAGGTTGATAAGAGTTATGATAAGGCCGGCAGTCGCATCTCCCTTTACGTACTTAGTCGCACCGTCCATAGCACCGAAGAACGAAGACTCCTGCTGAAGCTTCTTTCTTCTTTGCGCTGCTTCCTTATCTGTTATCGCACCAGTATTCAGATCGGCATCGATAGCCATCTGCTTACCAGGCATGGCATCAAGTGTGAATCTTGCGGTTACTTCAGCTACTCGCTCAGAACCCTTATTGATTACCATGAACTGTACGATCAGGAGGATTATGAATACGATCGCGCCTATGATGAGATCATTACCACCTACGAACTGACCGAATACCCTTACGACCTGACCAGGATTACCGGTTCTTAAGATAAGCTTAGTTGAGCTTACATTCAGCGATATTCTGAACACAGTCGTGAACAGAAGAAGCGTTGGAAATGTACTCATATCCAGTACATCCTTGGCATACAGCGAATTAAACAAAATCGCGAAAGCAACAATCATGTTGAACGCTATGAGTATATCTAAAAGTCCGGCAGGAATAGATATGATAAGAAAAACAATAGCAGAAAGAACATAGATACCTACAAACAGGTCATTGGATCTTATCTTTCCCTTAAGCATATCTTTTTCCCTCCTTCCTGATCATCACTGTCTCTTTGCATATATGATAGCAAGGATCTCAGCAACCGCCTCGTATAATTCCTTAGGAATCTCCTCTCCTATCTCAACATTATTATACAACATCCTAGCCAAAGGCTTATTCTCCACGATTTCTATACCGTATTCTTTGGCAGCTTCTCTTATATTCTTAGCAACATAATCAGCACCCTTCGCAAGCACAACAGGCGCAGATGCTACAGTTTCATCATACTGTATCGCTACTGCATAGTGCGTCGGGTTCGTGATTACAACATCAGCCTTCGGAAGGTCACTCATCATCCTTCGCTGAGACATCTCTCGCATCTTCTGACGACGCTGTCCCTTGATCTGAGGATCACCTTCACTCTGCTTATACTCATCCTTAACTTCCTGCTTGGTCATCATCATATCTTTGTTAAACTTATACTTCTGATACATATAATCAGCAGCACCGACGATGAGGAGTATCGCGCTGATCTTGATGCCAAGACCTACAACATCGGAAGTTATGGTCCCTATAGCCTGATTAAGGCTCATATCATAAAAAGTAAATATATATCTATAATTCTTCTTGATAGTCTGATAAGCGATAATACCTATCAAAGTTATCATAACCACGCTTTTAAGAAGTTCGATAATAGTATTCATAGAGAAAATCCTCTTGAAACCATTGATCGGATTGAACTTATCAAGCTTAGGCTCAAGCGGCTTAGTCGTAACCTTCCACTTTACCTGGAACACATTCAGCACAAAGCTCATCACGACGCCAACCACAAAAAAAGGCAGTACTATGATAATCATCTTGAGCATACCATAGTTTATAGCACTTATAGCAGCATTGGTCCCAAACCCCAGCTTGCTGTTTTCAACTATATCCGGTATAAGATCATATATCTCATGAAATACCTCATAAAAAGAATCTCTTATACTCGGTCCGAATATCTTGATTGACAGAAAGAAAGCAAGCAGCGACGCAGCATTAACGAAATCCTTACTCTTAGCGACCTTGCCGTCTTTTCTGGCGTCATCAAGTTTCTTGCTGCTGGCAGGCTCTGTTTTCTCTCCGCCCGGGCCATCAGCTGCGAAGAACTGAAGATTATATTGAATATAAGCCATAACTTCTCAATCCTTCTATAACATTTTTCATAGCAAGTTTGATCTGTTCCATCACAAATACGGCTATATGAGGCAACAGATACATACTAAGGAAGATAACTCCGAGTCCTAAGAGGATCTTAAGCTGCATGCCGACCGCGAACATATTCATCTGCGGCGCAACTCTCGCCATGATTCCGAGTATGATATTGAGCATAAGAATTGCCGCAAACACAGGCAGCGCTATACGAAATCCTATGGCGAAGTAATTGACAACAAGCACGATCACAGTGTTGTAGAGCCTCATGTTGACAGTCATAGATCCAAGAGGTATGACATCATAAGTCTCGATAAGTGCCCTTACCATGAATATATGCAGGTCAGATGTCAGAAGAAGTATCATAACGCAATAATAATACAAGCTTCCGGTCAAACCAACCTGTTCTCTTGAGGTCGGGTCAAGGACATTGGCCATGGCAAGACCTATATCCATATCTATGATCCTTCCTGCAAAATGTATCGTCTGCATACATATATTGGCTCCGAAGCCAATCATAAGGCCAACTAATACTTCCTTGATTATAAGGAGCGAATAATCATATATGCCATTGTAATCATAAGCATAATCACCACTTGAAAAAACCAGAAGCGCAAGCATGGCAGAAAAACCAGCCTTAACACGTCTTGGCGTACTGCCCGTATTAAAAAAAGGGGCAACAAAAACAAAAGAAGCAATTCTTACGAAGACCATCAGAAAGCCTTCAAGAGTCGACAGCTGCAAAGTATAATTCATATCATCACCTACCTGATGAACTGATTGAAGTTATTCCATAGCGACTGCATAAATACAATGATATTGTTAAGCATCCACGAGCCTATGAGGGCTATAGCCAAAAAAACCATAAGTATCTTCGGCACGAAGGTAAGAGTCTGTTCCTGAATTGACGTAATAGTCTGAAATATACTTATGATCAGACCAACGATCAGCGAAATCAAAAGCAAAGGCGCCGACGTCTTGATTATGACAAATATAGTATCTCTCGCGATATCAACAACCGCTTGCTCTGACATATACTCTCTCCTTTCTACAAGAATGTATTAACAAGATTGCCAATTATAAGATTCCATCCATCCGCAAGCACAAAAAGCAATATCTTAAAAGGCAGAGATATCGTCGTCGGCGGAAGCATCATCATACCCATAGACATAAGTGTCGAAGACACAACCATATCTATGACTATGAAAGGTATGTATATGAGAAAGCCTATTATGAAGGCTATTCTAAGTTCACTGATTATAAACGCTGGTATAACGACTCTCATAGGAATCTCCATAGCATCGTCATACTGCGTTGTATCTATCTGCGCTATATCCACAAATGTTCTTAAGTCCTTCTGTCTCGTCTGCTTAAGCATGAATTCCTTAAGCGGTCCACACGCCTTCTCAATAGCCTGATCTACCGTTATCTCCTCAGCAGTAAGAGGCTTAATAGCCTCATCATTGATCTTATTGAATACCGGTGCCATTATGAAGAAGGTAAGAAAAAGCGCAAGTCCTATTAACACCTGATTAGGCGGCGCTGTATTCGTGCCTATGGCAGTTCTCAAAAAGTGTAGCACTATGATTATTCTCGTAAAAGACGTGAGCATAATCAAAATAGAAGGCGCAAGCGATAAAATCGTCAACACAATTATCATACGAATAACGTCAGTCATACTGCTGCCGCTTTCCGTATTAATACCTATATTGATCGAATCTCCCGGAGCTCCTTCTATGAGTGCTGATCTTTCGGACGCATATACTACTGCCTTTGAGGAGAACATAACTCCCGCAAAAGTGATCACATAAGTACATACAAGACCTAAGATCAAACATATTATTCTTTTCTTAGATATTTTCATCCTTATCATCCTTATCCTTTTTCTTAAACTTTCCAAGGATGTCTGCAAAACTCTTATTCTCAACCGTGTGCAGTTCAAGAGTCTCTTCGTCCACCTCACCCAAGCAGACGATATTATCTTTCGATACCGCAACAAGATAACACTTATCACCTGCCTTAACAATCTGATAAAACATGTTTCCTGTTGCTCTCAAAGTATCCAGGATCTTGATATTAGAGCGCATCATAGCGCTGTATTGGAAACCGCCCAAGAATCTTGTGGCAAAGTAAGTTGCCGCAAGTATGAAAGCAAATATCAGCACAAGCGTCAACAACTGCCATATAGAATTGGTCGATTTATAAGCTGCTATTATATTCAATTAGCCCACTACCTTCTTAACTGCCTCTATAACACGATCAGCCTGGAAAGGCTTAACGATGAAGTCTCTTGCGCCTGACTGTATAGAGTCGATAACCATAGCCTGCTGACCCATAGCAGAACACATGATAACAACCGCATTCGGGTCCTTTTCCTTGATCTTTCTTAAAGCCTGAATTCCATCCATCTCAGGCATAGTGATATCCATAAGAACAAGGTCAGGCTTGCACTCGTCATACTTTTCAACAGCCTTGGCACCGTTCTCGGCCTCACCTACTACATTGTATCCGTTTTTGGTTAAGATGTCCTTGATCATCATTCTCATAAATGCTGCATCATCACATATCAAAATATTCTTAGCCATATCTTTATCTCCTAATCTTTATATACTAATGTGCCTTATTAGATACTATCTCACTTATCCTCACACCGAAGCTCTCTTCTATGACAACAACTTCGCCCTTGGCAACATATTTGCCATTAACAAGAACATCTACAGGCTCGCCTGCGATCTTGTTAAGTTCAAGTATCGCACCCGGAGCAAAATCAAGTATCTCCTGTATAGACTTCTTGGTTCTGCCAAGTTCAACAGTCACCTCAAGAGGAACATCCATGATCAAGTCTATATTCTCTCTGTTGCCATCCGGAACATAATCCCCGGCAAAAGGCTGAAATGCTGCTGGCGCCACATTCACTTGCTGAACAGGAACCGTATATGCTGTCGCCTGTGGTTGTGACTGCGGCTGAGCCATCGGCTGTGGCTGCGGTTGCGGCTGTGGCTGCGGTTGTGGTTGCGGCTGTGGTTGCGGCTGTGGCTGTGGCGCTGAAGCCGCAGAAGATGAATCGCCACCACCTGTCATAGTATTCATAAATTGCTTATAAAGCGATTTAGCAAAATCAATAGGGTACAGCTGCATGATCTGACTATCTACCAGATCGCCTATCTTCATATCAAAAGCTATCTGCACAAACTCCGATTCGAACTTATCTGGAGTAACATCATCATTAAGATCAACAAGATCTGCAACTGGTGGACTTATATCAATCCTGGCATTGAGCATCGAAGACATCGAAGTTGAAGCAGAACCCATCATCTGATTCATAGCTTCACCGATAGCACTTAAGTGCAGTTCTCCAAGAGGCTCATCCGTTATCTCTCCTGGTCCACCCATCATGAGATTAGTGATTATCTTAACATCATCCTCTTTTAGGATGAGAACATTGTCTCCGGTAAGACCTTCTACATATGATATCCTAAGAAGAACACAAGGCTTAACATACTTGCTTGATACATCTTCCCATGTAGCATAAGAAACACGCGGTGTAGTTATAACTACCTTCTGATTAAGCAGTGAACTTAGCGTCGTAGCAGCAGTTCCCATGCTTATATTGGCGATTTCGCCAAGAGCATCTATCTCCGCATCTGTAAGCTTCTCTGCTGGCTCATGCACGGCCTCGCTGGATGAAGATGCCGCATCGGTATTATCTTTGGAATCACTAAGAGACATACCACTTAACAATGCGTTGATCTCATCTTGTGAAAGCATTCCGTCCATAGTTTACTCCTCCCTGACAATCGATGTCAGTCGAACTGCGTATTTGTCGTTAGAAGTGCCCGGCAGGGCTGTAAACTTCTTGATATTACCGACATATACATCCAGTTCACTGTCAAGCATACTGTCTAGTTTTATTATATCACCAACAGCGATATTGTTAAAGTCACCAACTGAGATTATACTCTTTCCAAGTACCGCCTTAATAGGTATCTCAGACTTGGCAATAAGACTTTCGATCGTGTCGGTATAAGTGTTCTCATCACGCTCACGCATAGTAGAGAACCAGTATTTCGTATTCAGCTTATCCATGATAGGCTTCAAGGTGATGTAAGGCAGACACACATTCATAAGGCCTTCTACTTCACCTATTTTGATATTGATGGTGATGATAGCCACCATCTCATTCGGCGCAATTATCTGTGAAAACTGTGAATTAGTCTCGATCCTCTCAAGACGAGGCGCAAAGTCTATAACGCTAAGCCACGGTTCACGCAGAAGATTCACCAATATGACCATGATTCTCTCGATGATAGAGAGCTCAATCTCAGAAAAATCTCTGGATTTGTCAAGGCCGAGCCCGGCACCTCCTAACAGTCTGTCTATGATACTAAAACCTATATTCGGTGCAAGCTCCATGATTATATTGCCCTTAAGGGGCGACAGATTAACCACGCCAAGAAGCACCGGATTTGACAGAGCATTGGAGAATTCCTGATATATGACAGCTTCGGAGTTGATGACATCCACACTTACAGGCTTTCTAAGATATGCCGGAAGATTAGTGGATATGAGTCGTCCGTAGTGTTCAAATATAATCTCCATAGTACGAAGATGCTCTTTGGAGAACTTCGAAGGTCTGGCAAAATCATAGTTCTTCACCACCTTCTCAGGTTCATTCTTCATCTCCTCTGCATCTAATTCGCCCGAACTTAAAGCCTTAAGGAGATTATCAATCTCATCTTGTGAAAGTACCTCTCCCATAGCTTACTCCTTCTTCTTATCTTTGAATATTAAACTGAGAGAATGATACATCATAGATGAGAGCATCACCATATGTAGTCTTCAACTGTGCAAGGATTTCTTCTCTGATCTTATCCTTGTTGTCAAGTACATTCTCAGCAGTATACTTGGATATGACACCGTCTATTATACTTATAGTTATCTGCTTCTTATCCTCAAAAGTAGTCTTCTTCTGCTTATAATCCTTAACAGTAGTATTGAGTGACACATAAACAGTAACCTTGGCATAACTAAACTTACTTGAAGTAGACACATTAGTCAAAGTAACTGTCGTCTCAACATCAACGCCCTCGAGTTTATCGAGGTCCACTACGCCGTTCTTATCCGCAGAAGTCTTAGTATCCAGATCCACAAGATTCGTGATCTTAGTAACAAGCTTATCAGTATTCTTGATACTTGGAAGCATAGTGAACACTATCACTATATTGAGAACAAGATTGATAACGCAAAGCGCCAATATTCCAATAGTAAATATACCTTTTTTCATATATACCTCTTACATTCCGCTTAACTCGTTGTAGATACGTATCTCTACACGTCTGTTCTGTGTTCTTCCTTCTTCAGTACTGTTAGATGCAACCGGTGCCTGATCACCTCTTGCTATAGTCACGAAGTGACTCACATCCATGTTAAGCGCATCTCTGAAGTGCTTATATACAGAGTAAGCTCTATAGTACGAAAGAACATTATTATCAGGGTACTTATCCGAATCGGTCGGAAGATTATCTGTATGTCCTATGATCTGAATAGTATAACCAGGATAATTGCCAAGAACCTGTCCTACAGCATCAAGTATCTCGCTCGCTTCACTTCTCAAATCAGCGCTTCCACTATCAAAGAGAAGACCGCTTCTCATGTTAATAGCTACATACTGCTTAGATGCAACCACCTCAACCTTGATAGTTCCAGTCTGTCCTGTAAGAAGCTCAGATATGTTATCCGCCATACGCTCAGACTGAGCTATCATCTCTTTTTCAATCTCAGACTTCGCATCGTTAAGCTCTTCGCTTGTACCCTCAGTATTAAGTCCCATATTCTCATAATACTCAGCAAGCTCGTTAAGTTGTGCAACGCCACTCGATATGAGTATACCTTCACCAAGTGAAGTAGAACCCGCATCAAATATACTGAAGCTCGATGCAAGAGATGCAGCTATCTCCTGGAACTTCTGTTGATCGACACTCGACATCGAAAAGAGCAACACGAAGAAGCAAAGCAGAAGGTTCATAAGATCACTGAAGGTAGCCATCCACGCGGGAGATCCTTTTGGAGGTTCTTCCTGTTTTTTAAAAGCCACTACTCTTCACCTCCATCACTGCTTATAGCCTTACGGTCAGCAGGAGCCATGAACGACTTAAGCTTCTCTTCGATAACTCGTGGGTTCTCACCTGCTTGTATAGACAGAAGACCTTCAAGCATAACCGACTTCATAGAGATCTCGGCGTCGTTGTTATTCGAAAGCTTAGCCGAAACCGGAGTTGCTATCCAGTTCGCAAGAAGCGAACCGTAAAATGTTGTGATAAGAGCGACCGCCATCGAAGGACCGATGGATGATGGGTCGTTCATATTCTTAAGCATGTTTACAAGACCGATAAGAGTACCGATCATACCCCAGGCAGGACCCATACTCGCAAGATCCTCCCAGAAGTGTATCTGCTTCTTATGTCTTGCCTCGATACACACAAGATCAGTCTCAAGTATGCCTCTTACAAGGTCAGGCTCAGTACCATCGACTATGAGAAGAAGTCCCTTCTTCATGAATTCATCTTCGATACCACCCGCTGCCTCTTCAAGTGCAAGCAATCCTTCCTTACGTGCCACATTCGACAGATCGATGATCTGCTTTATCGTAGCAGATTCCTCATACTTGGCAACCTTAAAAGCCTTGCTTATAGACTTAAGACCTGCCACATAATCCTTAACATTACGCATGGTAAGGATACTTGTGAAGGCACCACCAAACGTAATCAAAAGAGAAGGAATATCTATGAAGTTTCCTACTGCGGAGAAGTTAAGTCCTGTCTTGGAATCGAAAACCATACCAAAGATCATGAGGACAAAACCCACCAATATACCAATAAGTGTAGCTATATCCAATTGCGTCACCTGGGATTAAATATCCGTCTTTCCTTCCGTATATAATTTCCTTTTATAGGCTATAACAGAGTCTCTGATTTCCTCAACATCCTGTACAACCACATACTTGTGACCATTGACCAAAGTTATCACCGTATCCGGCGTAGCCTCTATAGTCTCTATCATGTCACAGTTAATTATCAATTCTTTACCATTGAGTCTATTAACCCGAATCATACAAACCTCACATCAAGTCTCAAGCAAAGTTCAAGTCTCGCACCGCGAGACTTGCGCGCCGGATTCGGTCTGCGCTAGCAGACAGATTTCCTTTCCGAATCCGTGCGCATCCTTTTTATCATCAGACGGAGAAGACCTCTACCTACACTTGGTTATGAGGAATGGGTCTTCTCCGTCTGAGATAAAAAATCCTAGTAAAGACCCTACTATATATATTATCATAAAAAGTAGGATTTTACTAGGTTTTTTTATAAATTATTCGCATTTACTCGTAAAAATGCTACAAAACATCCATAGACTTACCTCGGTTAAAGTAAATCAAGTATGACAAAATCGTTACAACGAGCCACTCAAAAGCGAAAACCCAAACATTCACCCGATCAGCAGTCGTTCCCATTCTCATCAGAATATTAGGCGCAAGTCTCGTTCCAACCAGATAAGATGCATACTTCAACACAAAGTATCCCATCAAAAAAGGTGTGAGACCAAGAAGAAAAGCATTTCTCACTATATGCGTGAAGGCAAGTGCTATCGTGGCAAAAGCTCCAGAATACAAGAATGTAATCAACATATACATCATCACATAAAGTGCGGGATGATGAAAGTATAGCCAGCTAAAAGCCTTGCCATAATACGATTCCGTAGCTAGCCCCAGATACGGCTTATGTAACGGATTCATACATGAAACTATCAAAAAATTCGCAATATAAGGCGTAACGCCTACCACACCTGCAGTCAAGAAAACACTCACAAACTTCGCATTAAGATAATCCTTACGTGATTTACAGATAAGTATATTCTTCACATAACCTGAATTAAGATCCTTCGCATAGCTAAGACCATAAGCCATAGTAACAAGAATCAAAAGAACTATAAGAAGAGGTCTTTCATACCTCGAATACATACCTATCCATGTATTAAGAACATGCGGTGGTCCCGGCATATTCTTACTTCCATCACACCTTTCAAGCGGATTTCTTGCAATCGGCAGTGCTTCCGTATACGCCTGTGCTATCGCAACTGCAATCATGATTATCATTGCAATCCTAAATCCTATAGACCTAAATCCTCTTTTCAATTCAAATCTTAACATCTATTACTCCTTTGCCCACTCAAAGCAATCCGAAAAATCCATACTTATCTCTTCAGGATAAAAAGATATAACTATACTAGCTTCACTTGACGGTTTAACCGCAGTAGTCAATACAGACACAGCTTTCTCTGTCTTGCCTGGTGCCAAAGATAACTGAAAGTACTCCGAAGAAGCGGGTGCAAGTCCATTAACAAAGACCTTCTTGCGATCTACTCCTGCACCAAGAACTGTGTAATAATACTGTCTTGATCCACTGGCATTCTTCACTTCATACTCATAAGCTATATAGTAAAGCTTTTTGTCACCAAACTTAAAGACCTGATACTGTGGATATGCTTTCTTTATACCTTCTTCGTCATACACAGTTGCCTTAATCGGAGAAAACTTCATACCGTCATATTCTACACTTTCACCCACGCCAGCACACTTTGTCTTCCTGTCAGGAAACCTTTTATTCACATCGATAAAGAACGCAAGCCACACTATAAAAAGGCAAACTACAGGAATTATATATAATAATCTTTTCTTCACTATACCACCTCGTTATTACTTTTCCTTGATCTTGCCTTCATATATAACTATAATTTTCTCAGCGAGAGCAGTTAACTGCTCGCTGTCATGACACGCCATGATTACAGTACTGCCATTCTTAGCAGTTTCCTTTATCAAAGGACTGATCAATTCTATACCATCCTCATCAAGTGCGTTAAATGGCTCATCCAGTATGATGATCTTAGGACTACCCACGAGTGCCTGTGCTATTCCGAGCCTCTGCTTCATACCAAGAGAATACTTGGAATACTTTCTCTTATCCTCAGGGTCAAGCCCAACCTTCGCGATAATGTCCTTAATCTCTTCATCACTTATATTACCCTTCAGGGATGCGAGGAACTTAAGATTTTCAAAACCTGTCATATTGCCCAAAAAAGCAGGGTTTTCCAGGAGAAGACCGATACTAGGCGGAAAATCCATATCCTTACCAAGAACCTTGCCATCTATAACAACCTGCCCCGTCATAGAATACATCAATCCCGCAACAGCTCTCATAAGCATGGTCTTACCAGAGCCATTAACACCCTTCAAGCCATATATGTGGCCTTCTTCAAAAGTAAGATCGACATCATCAAGTATGACTTTTCCTCTGATTTTCTTTGTATAATTCTTTATCTCAATCATAAATCCCTCTCATATATCTTGAACCTATATGTTGCTCTATCAACAGCTTTCTTACTATAATAACTCGCTTGATGTGCCGAAAAATCAAGATACAATTTGGCTACATCTGGATTATTCGGAGCATCACGAGTTACAACAACAAAATTAGTAAGATGCATACAATTATCTACACCTTTTTCAGCTATTGACAACAGGTACGCATCCGCATCAGTTCTGTCAAATTCAAATTCATCCGCATATATACACCATCTATCAAAAATATGTTGATCTGTATAATCAAGGGAATCTCTTACAATAGCTAGATTAGGATATATATCATATACACCTGGCCACTTTCTCGTATCATGATATTCATATTGGATCACAAGTATTTGCGGATAGTATTTACCATGGCTAGATATGTATCTCCCAGTTTTCTCATCAAAATAGAACGCAAGGCTAGTTTTCCCTTTTTCTATCTCTTGTTTTCTCCGATTTATGACACGTTGAATATAATCATCCACATACGGAATTCCATCCGCTTGTATCTCGTACACATTATCATAGAATTTGGCATATGTCACTTTCACAAGCAAGCCGTCTATATCTATCTCATCACCAACATCGGCAATCACACTAACTGCAGCATTATCTGCTGCTTTTTTATCTTCTATAAGTTTTTCTCTAAGATAATCTGATATAGATTTGTCTTCTGGACTTTGCGTTGTACTGACAGATTCCCCCCTTGTAAAACTAGACAGATACTTATCTTCGGAGACCGCTTTCACAAACTGTTTACTATCTTGCTTCGAACAAGCCGATAAAAGTAAACACATCAGCAAACATAGCACCCATGTTTTACTAACATTATTCTTATTCATCATTAATCACCATTATCAATAACAGAACTATCAGGTCTCCATCTACCAACAAAGTAACAGCCCTCTTCCGGTTCATCGCCCCATCCATCATCTAGAAGCTGACCATACGGAACACACATATAATTATCAGGAATATTACTTACAACCCATTGTTGCCAACCATTTTGAAGATAAGTTGTTCCGCCATTATTATGCACAACTCCATAATCAGGATCCCAATAAGCAAACTTAACCATCATCTGAGCATAATTGTTATCAGCAGATGTGCAATTTATATACATAGGATCCGAACCATCTTCTTTTTCTCTGGAATTAGTTGAAAAATCCGCTATATGACCTTCGTAATTAAAACAAACTGAATAAGTCGAATTCGCCTGCATACTTCCTCTAACCACATCTGTTACGCCAAGCGCTAAGCCAAGTACTAACAGTCCACCCATAACAACATCGCCAATCTTTGTCCCAACTCTCATAGCATGTACCTCCTTAATAATAACTAACCTTATGGTTTTGATGCTAATTCTATTATAGCATAATATTAATATTAGTCAATAGAAGCCTTTATCGCGATATTCGCTAATCACATTATCACTCCTCCACCCATTCAAAGCATCCAGAAAAATCCATACTTATCTCCTCAGGATAAAAAGCAATAACTATACCCGCTTCTTTAGACGGTTTAACTGCAGTAGTCAGAATTGATATAACCTTACCGGTATCAGAAGGTGCAATAGAAAGCCGATAATACTCCGAATAAGATGCAGGTGCAAGTCCATTTTTAAAGATATTTTTTCGATCGATTCCCGAACTATGCACCGAAACATAATCTTTTCTCTGTCCACTAATATTCTTAACTTCATACTCATAGGCTATATAATAAAGCTTTTTACTGCCAAACTTAAAAACATCATATTGCGGATAAGCCTTCCTTATACCTTCCTCGTCATATACAGTGGCCTTTATCGGCGTGAACAACATACCATTATACTCTACACTTTCACCTACGCCAGCACATCGCGATTTTCTGTTAGGAAATCTCTTATTCACATCTATAAAGAATACAAGCCATACTAATAATAAGCACAAACCGGGGATTATATATAATAATCTTTTATTCACTATAGTACCTCGTAATTATGCCTTCAATCAACAATAGAGTTGTCAGGCCTCCATCTACCGACAAAGTAGCCTCCCGACTCCGTTTCATCTTCCCATCCATCATAAGTTAATTGCCCATAAGGTACACATAAATAACCACTCGGAATATTGCTTTCAACCCATTGTTGCTCGCCATTATGAAGATAAGCTGTGTCGCCGTTAATATATACAACGTTATAGTCAGGATCCCAGTAAGCAAACGACACCTTCATCTCTGCGGTATCATTATCAGCATATGTACACTTTATATATATAGAATCATTTCCATACACCTTTTCCCTTGGAGCTGTATTAAAATCAGATATTTGATTCTCATAAGCAAATGATACCGAATATGTTGTATTAAACCGCATATTTCCCTTAACAACATCTGTTACACCGAGCGCCAATCCAAGTGTAAGCAACCCCCACACCACTGCATCGCCAATCTTTGTTCCAGTTCTCATAACAATTACCTCCTTAACATCATTCCCTCTCATATATCTTAAACCTATATGTTGCTCTATCAACAGCTTTTTTACTATAATAACTCGCTTGATGCGCCGAAAAATCAAGATACAATTTGGCTACATCAGGATTATTCGGAGCATCACGAGTTTCAACAACAAAATTAGTAAGATGCAAGCAATTATCCTCACTTTTTTCAGCTATTGACAACAGGTACGCATCCGCATCAGTTCTGTCAAATTCAAATTCATCCGCATATATACACTGTCTATCAAACATATGTTGATCTGTATAATCAAGGGAATCTCTTACAACAGCGAGATTAGGATATATATCATATACACCTGGCCACTTTCTCGTATCATGATATTCATATTGGATCACAAGTATTTGCGGATAGTATTTACCATGGCTAGATATGTATCTCCCAGTTTTCTCATCAAAATAGAACGCAAGATCATTCCAACCTTTTTCTATCTCTTTTTTTCTTCGATTTATGACACGTTGAATATAATCATCCACATACGGAATTCCATCCGCTTGTATCTCGTACACATTATCATAGAATTTGGCATATGTCACTTTCACAAGCAAGCCGTCTATATCTATCTCATCAC
>Ga0310691_10002212_pt1 | contig 26627 bp, 25 predicted proteins | sample 176DNAGHGlowgp2_FD_203887 | JGI IMG/M metagenome (GOLD analysis project Ga0310691, IMG submission 203887) | Sheep rumen microbial communities from Palmerston North, Manawatu-Wanganui, New Zealand - 1766 DNA GHGlow gp2 (v2) (version 2) | ecosystem: Host-associated > Mammals > Digestive system >... | reverse complement strand
ACGGTTTATCTGGCTCTGAAGCATAAGCTGTTCATCATCACCATGATACCAGCCATCTTCATGACCTGCGTATGTGCTACCTTCCTCTGCGTAAGCAAGGATGCCATAGGAATGCCTGTGGAATATGGCTACCCGATAGGAGCATTGGTTTCTGTAATCTGTCTGCTTTCATTCTTCATCTGGTATAACAAGAAGTTTATCACCCTGCACAAGACCAATAAATATGGTGAGAGGGTGAGATAATTGAAAAAATGATAATAAAAAATATATAAAGTATTATGAAAAAGTTGATGATGATGATTGCCATGATGGCAATGGCAGCAGTTGCAAACGCACAGTTTGAGAGTGGTAAAACCTTCATTGGTGCTTCAGTTACAGGTCTTGACCTGAACTATAACGGTGCCAAGAAGTGGAACATCGGCGTAGAGGCTCGCGCAGGTCAGTTTATTAAGGACAACTGGCTACTCTTCGGTCAGGTGGGTTACCAACACATCGGCGAGTCAAAGGTTAACGACCTGAAGATTGGTGTCGGCGGACGTTACTACATCGTGCAGAATGGTCTGTTCCTTGGTTTGAACGGCAACTACGTGCATGAGACGAAGAGCTACAACGACTTCATGCCAGCATTGGAGATTGGCTATTCTTTCTTCGTTAGTCATTCGCTGACTATTGAGCCAGCTCTCTACTATGAGCAGAGCCTGAGCGACCACAAGAACCGTTCTACTATCGGTATAAAGGTAGGACTGGGCATCTACCTGCCAAAGAACAAGATACAGAACTCTGTAAAAGAGGCGTTTAAGTAGTTCAAAGGTTCAAGAGTTCAAGAGTTAAAAGGGTTCAAAAGGGTTCAAAAAGTTATGGATCACAGCCAATTATACCAACATACAGTGAAGGAACTGACCGACAAACTCATAGACCTGAGTTTTGCCGAGGATATAGGCGATGGCGACCACACCACGCTGAGTTGCATACCTGCCGACGCTATGGGCAAAAGTCGCCTGCTGGTGAAGGAAGATGGCATACTGGCTGGCATAGAGGTGGCTAAGGAGGTGTTCCGTCGCTTTGACCCCACACTGGAGGTGGAGGTGCTGATAAACGACGGCGCCGAGGTGAAGAAGGGCGACGTGGCGATGATAGTAAGCGGTAAGGTGCAGAGTCTGTTGCAGACAGAGCGCTTGATGCTCAACATCATGCAGCGCATGAGCGGCATAGCCACTATGACCCACAAATACCAGCAGGCACTGATAGATGCAGGCACCAAGACCCGTGTGCTCGACACACGCAAGACAACCCCTGGAATGCGTATGCTGGAGAAAGAGGCTGTGAAGATAGGTGGAGGAATGAACCACCGCATCGGACTCTTTGACATGATACTGCTCAAGGACAACCACATAGACTTTGCTGGTGGCATACACAATGCCGTATCACGCGCCAAGCAATATTGCAAGGAGAAGGGCAAAGACCTCAAGATAGAGGTGGAGGTGCGCAACTTTGAGGAATTGGAGCAGGCTCTTGCCGAGAAGCCCGACCGCATAATGTTTGACAACTTCACACCTGAAGACACCAAGAAGGCAGTGGAGATAGTAAACCACCAGTGCGAGACGGAATCGTCAGGAGGCATCACATTCGAGACTATGATACCTTACGCCAAGGCTGGTGTGGACTTCATATCATTCGGCGCACTGACCCATAGCGTGAAGGGATTAGACTTATCATTCAAGGCTGTATAACAAAGGAGGTGATTATGAAAATACTTGTAACAGGTGCTAACGGACAGTTAGGCAACGAGATACGCCTGAAGGCAAAGAAGTCAAGTAATACATTCTTCTTTACCGACCTGGTAGAGCAGGAGGGTGTGGAGACCATAAAGCTTGACATAACAGACGTGGATGCCGTAACCAAGATGGTGAAAGATAACGGCATCGACGTAATAGTAAACTGTGCCGCATACACCAATGTGGACAAGGCAGAGAGTGACGAGGAACTATGCCATAAGCTCAATGCCGAAGCACCAAAACTGCTTGCACAGGTGATGAAAAAGGCAAAGGGTATGCTGCTCCATATCAGTACCGACTACGTGTTTGGCGGCGAAGCAAACAACCTGCCTTGCACAGAGGATATGAAAGGCAAACCTACAGGTGTGTATGGTAAGACCAAGTTGGATGGTGAGAAGAACATCATCGCTACAGGCGTGAACTATGTTATAATACGTACGGCTTGGCTGTATTCTGAATACGGCAAGAACTTCGTGAAGACCATGATGAACCTCACTGCCACAAGACCTTCGCTGAACGTGGTGTTCGACCAGGTTGGCACTCCTACCTACGCTGGCGACCTGGCAGAGGCTATCATGCGAATACTGTTCGACTACAAGATAGAGACTGCTGAGGAAGGGGCATCAACAGGTGCAAGGAAATACTCCAAGAACGGCATTTATAACTATACCAACGAGGGTGTATGCTCTTGGTTCGATTTCGCCATAAAGATAGCCGATATAGCAGGCAACAAGGATTGCGACATACAGCCCTGCCACAGCGACGAGTTCCCTTCACCAGTGAAGCGCCCGCCATATTCTGTGCTCGACAAGACTAAGGTAAAGCAGTCATTTGACGTGAAGGTGCCTTACTGGACTCATTCCTTGAGGAAATGTATGAAAAATCTTATGAAAAAGTAAGGTTTCGGCTATAAAACGAGAGAAAATGGAAGTTATACAGACTGAAATAAAGGATGTATTGATAATAGAACCCCGTGTGTTTAAGGACGCGCGCGGGTACTTTTTTGAGTCATTCTCACAGAGGGAGTTTGATGAGAAGGTGGCAACCATTCTGGGTCACACTATCAACTTCGTGCAAGACAACGAGTCAATGTCGTCGTTCGGAGTAATGCGAGGGCTGCATTTCCAGCGTCCGCCATACACCCAGTCAAAGCTGGTGCGTTGCGTTCGTGGCAAGGTGCTCGATGTGGCTGTTGACATACGTAAGGGCTCTCCTACGTATGGCAAGCATGTATCTGTAGAGCTGACTGAAGACAACCATCGCCAGTTCTTTGTACCGAGAGGTTTTGCTCATGGCTTTGCCGTACTCTCTGACATTGCCGTCTTCCAATACAAATGTGATGAGTTCTATCATCCTGAGGCTGACGGTGGCATATCAATAGCCGACGATAGTCTGGGCATAGACTGGAAGATACCTACAGACAAGGTGTTGCTGTCAGATAAAGACACCAAACACGCCTTGCTGAAGGATTTTGATTCACCATTCGACATTAATGTGAGTCTGTATTAAACGAATAAAGAACATCAATTCACTGAATATGAAGAATATTGTAATAACGGGCGGAGCAGGCTTTATAGGCAGTCATGTGGTACGTCTATTCGTGAATAAGTATCCTGAGTATAACATCATAAACCTCGACAAACTAACCTATGCAGGCAACCTCGAGAACCTGAAGGATGTGGAGGCGAAGCCCAACTATAAGTTTGTGAGGATGGACATCTGCGATTTTGATGCCTTCTACAAACTGATGCAGGACGAGAAGATAGACGGCATAATACATCTGGCGGCTGAAAGTCACGTGGACCGTAGCATCAAAGACCCGTTCACCTTTGCCCGTACCAATGTCATGGGAACGCTGACCCTGCTGCAGGCTGCCAAGCTCTATTGGGAGTCGTTGCCTGAGAAGTACGAGGGCAAGCGCTTCTACCACATCTCAACCGATGAGGTGTATGGTGCCCTGAAGATGACAAACCCAGAGGGCATAGAGCCTCCGTTCACTACTACGGCAAGTTCGAGTGAGCACCACCTGGCTTATGGCAAGGATTTCTTCTATGAGACCACGAAGTATAATCCTCACTCACCTTATTCTGCATCCAAGGCAAGCTCAGACCACTTCGTAAGAGCTTTTCACGATACTTATGGTATGCCTACGATTGTTACCAATTGTTCTAACAACTATGGTCCTTACCAGTTCCCTGAGAAACTTATACCTTTATTTATAAATAATATAAGGAACAAGAAGCCGCTGCCTGTATATGGCAAGGGCGAGAATGTGCGCGACTGGCTCTATGTGGAAGACCACGCAAGGGCTATCGACGTGATATTCCATAAGGGAAAGATAGCTGAGACCTACAACATTGGTGGTTTCAACGAGTGGAAGAATATCGACATCATCAAGACCGTCATCAAGACCGTTGACCGCCTGCTCGGCAGGGCAGAGGGTGAGGATATGAACCTTATCACCTATGTAACTGACCGCTTGGGACATGATGCCCGTTATGCTATCGACTCTACCAAGTTGCAGAAAGAACTCGGTTGGGAACCAAGCCTGCAGTTTGAGGAAGGCATAGAGAAGACCGTGAAGTGGTACCTCGACAATGAGGCATGGATGAAGAACGTAACTTCTGGCGATTACGAGAAGTATTACGAGAATATGTATAAAAACAGATAAAACACAATATGTTTGAAAATCTATCAGATAGACTTGAACGTTCGTTTAAGATACTCAAAGGTGAAGGAAAAATCACCGAGATAAATGTTGCTGAAACATTAAAAGACGTACGCAGAGCGCTGCTTGACGCCGACGTAAACTATAAGGTAGCCAAGACATTCACAGATACCGTAAAGCAGAAGGCTCTGGGAATGAATGTGCTGACAGCCATCAAGCCAGGACAACTCATGGTGAAGCTGGTTCACGACGAACTGGCAGAACTGATGGGTGGAACAGCTGAGGAACTGAAGGTTAGCGGACACCCTGCCGTAATAATGATGGCGGGTCTGAATGGTGCAGGTAAGACTACCATGTCAGGCAAACTGGCTCTCTACCTGAAGAATAAACTACACAAGAAGCCTCTGCTCGCCGCTTGTGACACCTTCCGTCCTGCTGCTATGGAGCAGTTGAAGGTGCTGGCTGATCAAGTGGAGGTGCCTTGCTACATAGAACAGGGCGCAACAGACCCTGTAAAGGTGGCTCTCAACGCTATTCAGGAGGCGAAGGCGAAGGCTTACGATGTAGTAATCATTGATACCGCTGGTCGTCAGTCTATTGACGAGGAACTCATGCAGCAGGCTGAGAATATCAAGAAGGCGACCAATCCTAACGAGACTCTCCTCGTAGTCGATTCAATGACTGGTCAGGATGCAGTCAATACAGCTAAGATATTCAACGAGCGACTGGAGATAGACGGTGTGATACTCACCAAACTCGATGGTGACACTCGCGGCGGTGCGGCTCTCTCTATACGTACTGTTGTTACTAAGCCTATCAAGTTCATCGGTACGGGCGAGAAGATGGAAGCACTCGACGTGTTCCACCCAGACCGTATGGCAGACAGAATACTCGGTATGGGCGATGTTGTGTCACTCGTAGAACGCGCTCAGGAGCAGTTTGACCTTGAAGAGGCTAAGCGTCTGCAGAAGAAGATTGCTAAGAATAAGTTTGACTTTGACGATTTCCTTGGACAGATACAGCAAATAAAGAAGATGGGTAACATCAAGGATCTGGCTGGCATGATTCCAGGAGTAGGCAAAGCAATAAAGGATGTGGACATTCCTGACGATGCCTTCAAGGGTATAGAGGCTATCATTCAGTCTATGACACCTAAAGAGCGTCAGAACCCGGAAATACTCAACCTGTCACGTAAACAACGTATTGCCAAAGGTTCAGGTACTGATATTCAGGAGGTAAACCGACTGATAAAGCAGTTTGACCAGATGCGCAAGATGATGCGTATGTTCCAAGGCAACAAAATGGCGAACATGATGAAGATGGCTGGTATGATGAAGGGTATGAAAGGCGGAATGCCTGGTATGATGGGTGGAATGCCTGGAATGCCTAAACTGTAATCAAGCAAATTAAGATTAGTAAGGATAAATATTAAAATTGTCACTATGAAGCTCATTGATGGTAAAGCAACAGCAACAGCCATAAAGGCGGAGATTGCTGAAGAGGTGAAGGAAATAATGGCTAAGGGTGGTAAGCAACCCCACTTGGCTGCTGTACTCGTAGGTCATGACGGAGGCTCAGAGACATACGTCAAGAACAAGGTTCTGGCTTGTGAGGCGTGTGGATTCAAATCAACGCTCATCCGTTTTGAGGACAATATTACCGAAGAGGAACTTCTGGCTTGTGTAGATAAGCTAAACAAGGATGATGATGTTGACGGATTCATCGTTCAGTTGCCTCTGCCCAAGCATATCAATGAGCAGAAAATCATTGAGGCAATAGACTATCGTAAGGACGTGGACGGTTTCCATCCTATCAACGTGGGACGAATGGCTATCGGTCTGCCTTGCTTCATCTCAGCCACTCCTTTGGGTATCATTACCCTGCTGAAGCGTTACAATATAGAGACAAGTGGCAAGAAATGCGTGATACTCGGACGTTCTAATATCGTAGGTAAACCTATGGCTCAACTGATGATGCAGAAGCAATATGGCGATGCTACCGTTACGGTGTGTCACTCACGTTCTGCCGACCTAAAGAAGGAATGTCGCGAGGCTGACATTATCATAGCGGCAATAGGACGACCAGCCTTTGTAACCGCCGATATGGTGAAGGATGGTGCCGTAATAGTAGATGTAGGTACTACAAGAGTGCCTGACGCTACTCGCAAGAGTGGTTTCCGTCTCTCTGGTGATGTGGATTTCGAGAATGTAGCACCTAAGTGTTCGTTCATAACACCTGTACCAGGCGGAGTAGGACCTATGACTATCTGCTCGCTGATGAAGAATACTCTGGCTGCAGGCAAGAAAGAATACTATAAATAGTTCAAGAGTTAAAAAGTATAACAGTTCAAAGAGTTGTTCATGGATACGATCATCAACCTATTCTCCCTGTTAGGCTCGCTCGCCTTGTTCCTCTACGGAATGAAGATAATGAGTGAGGGATTGGAGAAATTTGCAGGTAGTAAGTTGCGCGCCATTCTTGCGGCTATGACCAATAACCGCTTTATGGGCGTCATTACTGGTATCATAATAACGGCTATTATACAGTCGTCATCAGCTACCACCGTAATGGTCGTAAGCTTTGTGAATGCCGGACTTATGAACCTTGCGCAGGCTATAGGTGTCATAATGGGTGCCAATATCGGTACTACGGTTACGGCATGGGTAATATCAGCCATTGGTTTTAAGGTTGACATAGCTGCGTTCGCCATTCCTTTGCTTGCTATCGGAATGCCGCTGATATTCTCGAGTAAGTCGAGCAAGAAGAGTATCGGTGAGTTCCTGTTCGGATTCTCGTTCCTCTTTATGGGACTTGCCTTCCTGCAGCAGGCTGCAACAAGTCTGGATATTGGTACCATAACGGCTAATATGCTTGCCACTATTCCTGGTGACAGCTTCTTTACCATACTGCTGTTTGTGTTTGTTGGTGCATTGGTAACCATGATAGTTCAGGCTTCTGCTGCTACGATGGCTATCACCCTTATGCTGTTTGATATGCATATTCCAGGCTTTGGCTTTGAACAGGCTGCAGCTCTCGCTATGGGTCAGAACATTGGTACCACGATAACTGCATTCATGGCATCACTGGCTGCAAACACACAGGCTCGTCGTGCTGCCCTTGCCCATATGTTCTTCAATGTGTTTGGCGTGGTTGCAGTATTGATAGTTTTCTATCCAGCTTGTCGTGCTGTAGATTGGTTTGCCGTTGACGTAATGCATACCGGTAACGATATGTACAAGCTGTCAGCATTCCACACGGCATTCAATGTCCTCAACACCTTGCTGCTCATATGGTTCGTTCCACAGATAGAGAAATTCGTATGTGCAGTATTGCCACAGAAGGAACAGGACGAGGAATATCGCTTGCGTTTCATTTCAGCAGGTCTTCTTTCTACTGCCGAGCTCTCAATTCTTGAGGCAAAAAAAGAAATCAACAACTTTGCTGAACGTTGCTACAAGATGTTCGGTCTTGTGGTTGACATAATGAAAGTGGAGAAGGATGATGAGTTTACCAAAAAATTCTCTCGTATAGAGAAATATGAAAATATCACCGATAATATGGAGGTGGAGATAGCCAACTATCTCAATAAGGTGAGCGAGGGTAGGCTGTCTGATGAGTCTAAGGGACGCATACAGCGCATGATGCGCCAGATAGACGAATTGGAGTCAATAGGCGACTCACTATACAATCTTGCCCGCACGCTTAACCGTCGTCGTAAGAATGTAAAGGAGCAGTTTACTGCAGACCAGATGGAACATCTGAACTCTATGCTCGTGCTCGTTGACAGTGCTATGACCGAGATGGTGAAGATGGTTGCTCATCCGGATGCTCAGGGAATATCATACACCAAATCAAGAAATATAGAGAATGAGATAAATAACTATCGTTCACACCTCAAGGGACAGAACCTCACCGATATAGGTAACGGTCAGTACTCTTATCAGTTAGGCGTATATTACACAGACTTTATTAACGAATGTGAGAAACTTGGTGACTACATCATTAACGTTGTTCAGGCAGCAGCAGAATGCTCACGTCATTCTCAAGATTAGTTGTAGTAACATGCTATAATTTGTATAAGTCTGAAATAATAGAATATAAAACTAAAACAAAATAAATATATGACAGGAAAAGTAGATGTGCTCCTCGGCTTGCAGTGGGGCGACGAAGGTAAAGGCAAGGTTGTTGACGTACTCACGCCAAAGTATGATATAATTGCACGTTTCCAAGGTGGTCCTAATGCTGGTCACACACTGGAGTTTAACGGAGAGAAGTATGTGCTCCGCTCTATCCCTTCTGGTATATTCCAGGGCGGTAAGGTGAATATCATAGGTAATGGTGTAGTACTCGCTCCAGACCTGTTTATGGATGAAGCAAAAGATTTGGAGAAGTCTGGTCACGACCTTAAATCACGTTTGTGTATCTCAAAGAAGGCTCACCTCATTATGCCTACTCACCGTGTGCTTGATGCTGCAATAGAGGCATCAAAGGGCAAGAACAAGGTTGGTACAACAGGAAAGGGCATCGGTCCTACTTATTCGGATAAGATAGCTCGAACAGGTCTGCGTGTTGGAGATATCCTCAACAACTTTGAAGAGAAGTATGCTGCTCACAAGGCTAAGCATGAGGAAACCCTCAAGTCTATGGGATATACCGACTACGATATTACAGATATAGAGAAGCACTGGATGGAGGGTATAGAATACCTGCGCCAGTTCCAGTTGGTTGACTCAGAACATGCTATTAACAAAGCTCTCAAGGCTGGCAAATCAGTTCTCTGTGAAGGTGCTCAGGGCACGATGCTTGATGTGGACTTCGGTTCTTATCCTTTCGTAACATCCTCTAACACTATCTGTGCAGGTGCTTGTACTGGTCTCGGACTCGGTCCTAACAAGATTGGTGAAGTATATGGTATAATGAAGGCTTACTGCACTCGTGTTGGTGCTGGTCCATTCCCTACAGAACTCTTTGACGAGACGGGCAAGAGGATGCGCGACATAGGTCACGAATATGGTGCTGTTACAGGTCGTGAGCGTCGTTGTGGATGGATTGACCTCGTAGCATTACGCTATTCTATCATGGTGAATGGTGTTACCCAACTCATCATGATGAAGAGTGACGTACTTGACACCTTTGCTACCATCAAAGCCTGCGTAGCATATAAGGTGAATGGTGTGGAGACACCAGACTTCCCTTATGACATCGAGAGCGGTATAGAGCCAGTATATAAAGAGTTGCCTGGTTGGCAAACCGATATGACTAAGTTCACCAGCGAGGAACAGTTCCCTGAGGCATTCAAGAACTACATCAAGTTCCTTGAGGAACAGCTCGAGACTCCAATCACTATCATTTCTATCGGTCCTGACCGTGAACAAACTATCGTAAGAAAATAAATGGCACAAAAACCAAGCATACCTAAAGGAACACGCGACTTCGGACCACTCGAGATGGCCAAGCGAAACTACATATTTAATACTGTACGCAGGGTCTTTGAACTTTATGGTTTCCGTCAGATAGAGACACCTGCTCAGGAGAACCTTTCTACTCTCATGGGTAAGTATGGCGAAGAGGGTGACAAACTCCTATTTAAGATACTTAACTCAGGAGACTTCTTACACGGAATGACAGCTGACGAGGTAGCTAATACCAGCACACTCAAGTTGGCTTCTAAATTCTGCGAGAAGGGACTCCGTTACGACCTTACCGTACCTTTTGCACGTTATGTGGTGCAGCATCGTGAGGAATTGCAGTTGCCATTCAAACGCTATCAGATACAACCCGTATGGCGTGCTGACCGTCCACAGAAGGGACGTTATCGTGAGTTCTACCAGTGTGATGTTGACGTAGTGGGGTCAGACTCTCTGCTCAACGAGGTTGACCTTATGCAGATAACGGATGATATCTTTACCTCTTTCGGCGTTCGCGTACAGATAAAAATAAACAACCGAAAGATTCTTACTGGTATTGCAGAAGTAATAGGTGAGGCTGATAAGATTGTTGACATAACTGTTGCTATCGATAAACTTGACAAGATAGGACTGGAGGCTGTAAATGATGAACTTCGTGCTGATGGTATTTCAGAAGATGCAATCGCAAAACTTCAGCCTATAATTAAGTTGGAAGGTACCAACGCACAGAAACTCGACACTATAGCAAGTGTGCTGAGCGAGTCAGAAATCGGTATGAAGGGCGTAGAAGAAATGCGTTACATACTTGATCACCTCGGAGCTCTTGACACCAATGGCGTTGACACTCTGCCTGAAAGAGAAGGATGGGGTAGTGCAATGGTACAACTTGACCTCACGCTTGCTCGCGGACTGAACTACTACACTGGTGCGATATTCGAGGTTAAGGCACTCGATGTACAGATTGGTAGCATCACAGGTGGTGGTCGTTACGATAATCTCACAGGTATATTCGGAATGCCAGGTCTTAGTGGCGTGGGTATCTCGTTTGGTGCAGATCGTATCTACGATGTGCTCAACCAGCTTGACCTTTATCCTAAGGAAACTATCACAGGTACACAACTGCTCTTTATCAACTTTGGCGAGGCAGAGACGGCTTACTGTATGCCTATAGCCCAACAAGCTCGTAAGGCAGGCATCCGTACCGAGATTTATGCCGAATCAGCAAAGATGAAGAAACAAATGTCATATGCTAACGCTCTAAACATTCCTTATGTGGCACTTGCTGGTGACAACGAAATCAAGGAAGGAAAGATTACGTTGAAGAATATGACTACTGGCGAACAGCAACTATTAACTCCACAGGAACTGCTGGAAAAGATAAAAGGTTAAACAAACAACATAATTCTATTGACTATGAGAAAGATTATGAGCCTTGTATTGGTGATGGCCATGACGTTTATGCTCACCTCATCCAACAAACAATTCACCATCTACATGATTGGTGACTCAACTATGGCTGATAAGAATATGAAGAAAGCCCCAGAAGAGAGAGGATGGGGTATGGTGCTTCAAGGATTCTTTACTGAGAATGTGAAGATAGACAACCACGCAATAAACGGTCGTTCTTCTAAGTCATTCATCAACGAAGGACGTTGGCAGAAGGTGTTGGATAAGATGCAGCCTGGCGATTACCTTGTGATTCAGTTTGGTCATAATGACGAAAAACGTACTGACAGCCTTCGCTACACTCGTCCTTGGCAAGAGTTTGCCGACAACTATCGTATGTTCATTCGTGCAGCAAAGGAAAAGGGTGTAACACCAATAGTGATGAATTGTGTTGCGCGTCGTAATTTCTTTAATGCTAAGACTAAGGAGGAGATTGATGATGAAGCGCTTAGAAGCGTTAATCGCGACAAGTATAATGGCAACGAAAAAGTAAACAGCGACACTCTTGTTGACACTCATGGCGACTACGCTCGCGTGCCACAGCAGATAGCTAAGGAATTTAATGTACCTTATATTGATGCCAACAAGATTTCTACCGACCTTGAGAATAGTCTCGGCGTTGAGGGTTCACGCGATTTGCACATGATAAAGTATAATGGTAAGGATAACACCCATTATAATGTTTATGGCGCACGACTTATGGCTTCTCTACTTGTTGACGAAATGGCAAAGGTTTGTCCTCAACTGGCTCCATTTGTTCGTCATTATGATTATGTGGTATCAGCTAAAGGTAGGGGCAATTACCTCACTCTTCAAGAGGCTGTAGATGCTACACCTATGGGCAAGAAGACTCAGATTCTAATACTTGACGGCACTTGGCAGAAACCTGTAATAGCCAAGGGTAAGAAAGTTAAACTTATCAAGTATTGCGGGGTTACGGTAAAGTAGGAATACTATCTACTGGAACCTTAGCAGTTATACTATCTATAGGAGCTTTACCAGGTATGCTATCAGCTTGTTGTGGTAGCGACTTGCGTAAAGCTCTTAGCATATTCTCAGTTTGCGACAAACGGGCTGTATGAAGTTCGCTAAGAGCAGACTGTCGTGCGCTCTTCCTATAGATATCGTTTGCTGAAGTAAAGTGTAGAATAGTCTGATTTACACTCGTGCTGTCTGTACCCTGAAAATAATAGCAGAAAGCCATGTGATAATTTACATCAGCCTTATCCAATCCATTTATTAAAGGTAAGGCTTGGGTGTAGTAGGGTAGAGCCTCACTATATTGCGCGAGAGCAAAATGGCTTTCAGCACAAGCATATAGATATACAGCCTGCTCTTGAGGTGAATAAGCCTTTAATGACGGAATGCTTTCCTCCAAAAAATCTATTGCTTCGGGATATTGTTGCGTTTTGTAATAACTAAAACCGAGATAAGCCGTAAAACGAGGATTCAACTGATAATGTTGTCGTAGTTTTTCAAAGGCGAGGATACACTCATGGTATTTTCGTCCCTGATAATATTCTATTGCTTTACCCAAAAGGACTGATGCCGGTTCTGCTCCGTAAGCCATAATAACAAAGGAGAGAAACAAAAAAAATATGTGTATCGCCTTTTTTATAGTTCCAATCTGTTATTAATTATCCTAACTCCTCCATAAGTTGCTTAACGTAAGTACGTTGCCAGTCGTCTGTATGATGTTTTTCTTCACCATATTGCAACAGGTCAAGGTCCATCATCACTATGCCACGTTTACGTAATTCAGGCGTATCATCGAGTTCCATTTCTGCATTCTTCAGTAGCATTATGAGCGACTGCTCATCAAGTTCTGTGCTAAAGGTGGCAAGCATGTTTGAATAATAAAGTTTATCGTCAGGCTTGTCATAGGCAGGCATAGTGACCATCTTCGTGAAACGAATACCAGAGAATTCTTTTGTCAAAAAACTTCTGGCACGCATCATCTGTATCGCGCGGTCTGCGTTTGCACCAATAGATATTTTTACTGTAACTGCCAAAAATAACTTGTTTTAGAATCCGATAATCGTATTATTAGAACTCACTTGTGAAGTGGAACTTGATATGCTCAAAATCCTGCTGAGCCATAGAGAGCACATAACCTGAATCGGCAAGGAACACATCTCTGTCGTCTTTATCCTTTGCCATATACTGATACTTTCTCTTCTTGAAGTTATCCAGTTCCTGCTCATTATCACTCTCTATCCAGCAAGCCTTGTAAAGGTGTACGGGTTCCCAACGGCACTTGGCATTATACTCGTTTTCAAGGCGATACTGTATCACCTCAAACTGCAGTTGTCCCACCGTACCTACAATCTTACGACCGTTAAACTGATTGACAAACAACTGTGCTACACCCTCATTCATCAACTGCTCCAATCCTTTCTGGAACTGCTTAGCCTTCATTGGGTCATCATTCTCTATGTATTTGAACATCTCAGGAGAGAATGAAGGAAGACCACGGAAATGCAACAACTCGCCCTCTGTCAGAGTGTCGCCGATTTTGAATATGCCGTTATCAGGCAAACCAACTATATCACCTGCCCAAGCCTCGTCAATAGTGCTCTTGCGCTGAGCCATAAACTGTGTAGGCGAAGAGAAACGAAGCGTCTTGTTCTGTCCAACGTGCAGATAAGGTTTGTTACGCTCGAACTTGCCTGAGCATACCTTACAGAAAGCGATACATGAACGGTGGTTAGGGTCTATGTTTGCCGTAATCTTGAAGATAAAGCCGGTAAATTTCTGTTCGTCTGGTTCCACCATACGTTCCTCAGCCTTTGTTGGACGAGGTGATGGAGCAATCTCAACAAAACAGTCGAGCAACTCTTGAACACCAAAATTATTCAGCGCACTACCGAAGAACACAGGTGCCACTTCAGCAGCACGATAACTCTCCACATTAAACTCTGGATATACACCATCCACCAGTTCCAGGTCGTCGCGCAGTTTTGCTGCATCCTCTTCTCCAACCTGGTTGTCGAGTTCTGCTGAAGCAATATCTACGCTCACCTTTTCCGTTACTCTCTGTTTGTCAGGGGTGAAAAGGTTGAGCTGTTGCTCATAAATGTTATAAACGCCCTTGAATCGTGCTCCCTGGTTGATAGGCCATGAAAGCGGACGCACACCTATCTGCAGCTCCTGTTCCAGTTCGTCGAGAAGGTCAAACGGGTCTCTGCCTTCGCGATCCATCTTATTGATAAAGATGATTACTGGGGTGTTGCGCATACGGCACACCTCCATCAGTTTTCTGGTCTGAGCCTCCACGCCCTTTGCACCGTCCACCACTATTATGGCAGAATCCACAGCCGTAAGCGTGCGATAGGTATCTTCACAGAAGTCCTGGTGACCAGGAGTATCGAGAATGTTCACCTTATATGGTTCTCCACCCTCAAGCGTGGGGGGAAGGTAATCAAACTCCATAACCGAAGTAGAGACAGATATACCACGTTGTTTCTCTATGTCCATCCAGTCAGATGTTGCTGTCTTCTTAATCTTATTTGATTTTACTGCACCAGCCACCTGTATCTGTCCACCAAAGAGCAGAAACTTCTCCGTCAGCGTTGTCTTACCAGCATCAGGGTGTGATATGATTGCGAATGTGCGTCGTCTTGATATTTCTGGATTCATTTATGTTGGGTTCAAGGGGTTCAAAAAGTTCAAGAGGTTTATCTTTAATCTTCAAATTTCAGTCCTTCCTCTTTGTCTTTCTTATAGTAGTCTGAAAGCATACCGAGGAAAGTGGTTATTTCTTTTACGGCATTCTCGGTTGACTTGCTCACCTCTTTGTGTTGCAGGCGTAGCATCATCACACCATACAGGGCATTGAGGCAAGTCTCTATTTCGCTTATGTCTTTGCTACCTTTGTTTCTCAGTTCCACTATGAATGGCAATACCTTATAGTATTCAGCATTATAGAAAGGAAACTTAGGCGACGACAGCAGTTGGGCATGAAGCTCGTTCATCTGCTGCACCACTATCTTGTTTATCTGAATATGTCCGCCAGCCGTCAGTCCCTCCTCGCGTATCATACGAATCAGGTTGCCATACCAGTCCACCATTTCGTCACGCTGTTCATCAGTAAGGTCAAAACGTGAGATATATTCGCGTTTGATAGCCGAGAGGTCACACTGGTAGGCACGTATTATGTCCTCTACCTGCCACATGTATAGCACGTATTCAGCTATATTGGTTTTGCGTAGTTGTTGAGAAATTATCACTTTGCAGTTGTTTTTTTTAGTAAAGACTAAACAAATTGAATGTTGTGCCAATGAATATTGCAAATGAGAATACCATCACTATGGTACCTATAATGCGATTGATGAGAACGATGGAGTTAAGCGAGAAGAATTCCCTAATGCGGTCCACCAGCCACGTCAGTCCGTACCACCACAACAATGCTCCGCCTATTATGCTGAGGTATCCTAAAGACATCTCCACAGGATGCTCAGGCACCACAAAGGCAAACTGTGCGAAGGTGGCAAGGAACAGCAGTATTATGAGTGGGTTGGAGAATGTCACTATGAATGCTGTAACGTAGTTGTGGAGCAAGGTTCCCTTCTGTTTCTTCTTGCCCGTATGCACCTTCTTTCGCGGGTCAGACTTATAGCAATAAAATCCGAAGCAGAACAGCAGTATCGAACCGAATATCTGCAAGTAGAATTTATATTGCGGATTATCTATAAATTCCATCACGAAACTCATGCCGAAACCTGTCAGCAAGGCATATATCAGGTCTGAGGTAGCAGCACCCAGTCCTGTCACAAATCCATACCAGCGTCCCTTGTTCAGGGTTCTCTGCACACACAGCACGCCCACAGGTCCCATAGGTGCCGAGCATACTATTCCCACAATCATTCCTTTGACTATTATGTCAAGGAAGTTGAATGAGAGGTACATATGTGGTATAAAGTTGTTCATTTCTTTGCAAAGGTACTATTTTTTGAACAGATAACCAAATTTTTTAGTCTTTTAACCTTATGTTTGGGTATGAAATGGTAATGAGTTCCTGTTGGCGCAGATGTTCTATTTCTGCATCAAACATCTGTTTGGGAATGTTATATGCCTTCACCAGTTCGTCTATATGGTGTTCCTTATGGTCTGCCAGCAGTTGCAACAGGCTATTCTCTTTCTCTGGCTGGGTATTCCCAGAATGATGACTGTTTTTGTTTTCTACACAAACATCACAATGCTGGCAGGGTTCTGCATCCAGTTCGCCGAAATACTCTAACAATAGGGTAGAGCGACAGATGTCTTCACACTCTATGTATCTTATCACTGCATTCACCCTCTCCACCATTCTTTTATGCAGCTCCTCATATATCTCTTTCGAAATAACGAGTTTGTCTGACGAAATTCTCTGACTCAGATAGGTTATTATCGGAACATTCCTTCTCGGCACATATCTTATTATGTTGTGCGTGGCAAGGTTCTTTAGTGCCACATGCAGTCTGTTCTCGTCTATCTTACAGGCATTCTCTATCAGCACGGGGTTGATGAAGGTGAGGTTGGTGAACAGCGTTCCGTAATACCTCATCAGGGCTGTAATAACCTCTTCCTCCGTCTTCGACATTCCTCCTATATTATAGAGTTCGTTGCGAGGCACCGTTATCATGATTCTCGGGTTGGAGTCTGGCTCTGGGTCGTAATCTATGTAGCCTGCATTCTGCAGTATCGAGAGAGCTGCCTCCATTGTGCTTGGGTAGTGATGAAAGCGAACGCAGAACACCTCCTTGTTAAATTCAAATCTTGCTCCCTCACCTTCGTATTCAGGCAATTCGAAGTAATATGCCAGGTTATCATACACCTTTCGTATATAGTCTCTGTGAGGGAAGGAGTTGTCAGCATGTCTCAGTAGTTTCTTGCTGTCATCCCTGTTATAGAGCAATACGGCATACGAGCGCTTGCCGTCTCGTCCTGCCCTGCCTGCCTCCTGGAAATAAGCCTCGAGCGAGTCAGGACAGTCAAAGTGTATCACGAGTCTCACATCGGGTTTGTCTATACCCATACCGAATGCGTTGGTTGCCACCATCACCCTGTATTTGTTCTCCTGCCATTCCTGCTGTCGTGTGTCTTTTATGGCAAAGTCCAGTCCCGCATGATAGAAGGTAGCCGTAATGCCGTTAGCCTCAAGCACTTCGGCAAGTTCTTTGGTGCGTTTTCTGTTTCTGGTGTATATTATGGCGCTTCCGTTTACTGATTCCAGTATGTGCACCATCTCCTCATACTTATCTTCCGTCTGCCTTACCACATACGACAGGTTCTCGCGCCTGAAACTCATCTTAAACACTCCCGTCTTGCCCTGAGTGTATTTGCCAAAGTTGAGTTTCCTCTGTATGTCGTCTATCACCTGTGGTGTTGCCGTTGCTGTGAGGGCAAGCACTGGTGCCTCAGGCAACTGTTCCCTTATCTTGTCTATCTGCAGGTATGATGGTCTGAAGTCATATCCCCATTGCGAAATACAGTGTGCCTCATCCACTGTGATGAAACACACATTAATATGGTTAAGTTTGGCAAGGAAGAGTGGGGAAGAGAGTCTTTCAGGTGATACATAGAGGAATTTCACTCCACCATAGCTGGCATTATCCAGTATTCGCAGTATATCGTCGTGAGTCAGTCCTGAGTATATAGCCTCTGCCCTTATGCCCCTTTGCTTCAGGTGCATCACCTGGTCTTTCATCAGGGCTATGAGTGGGGTGATAACTATACACACCCCGTCCATCATGAGGGCTGGCACCTGGAATGTTATACTCTTTCCTCCGCCTGTAGGCATCAGTCCCAGTGTGTCGCTGCCTTCTGAAATACTCTTAATGATGTCAAGCTGAATACTTCGGAATGAGTCATATCCGAAATACCGTTGCAGTGTTTCTATGTAAAGGTTGTCAGGCTTACTCACTGAAGTGTATATCTTCTATTTGCAGTTGCACATTGCCTCGCTTATATACATTTTCTTCTATGGTATAGGCTATGTCAAACGAACGTCTCGATTTGATGTATCGGACTGACTGGGCTTGTCCGAAGGCTATGCCGTTTATTACGGTAGGCGATTTTGAATCTACCAGTTCCAGTTTTATATGCTCCTGCTTTCTTCCCACCACCTTTGATGTGCCGAAGTCATACACACCCTTGGTGGCAAACACAGGTTTGGTGTTGCCAGGACCGAATGGCGAGAAGCGTTTCAGGTCGTGATACAGTCGCTTGTTGATGCTGCTGAAGTCTATTATGGCATCAACATTTATCGTCGGCTCCGTATGCTGTTCCTTGATATGCTCCTTTACATACTGCTGGAAACGCTGTTTGAACTTATCCACATCCTCCCACTTTATCGTCATTCCGCAGGCATAGGTGTGTCCTCCGAAGTTGATGAGCAGGTCTCTGCAACTCTTTATGGCGGCATATACGTCAAAACCAGACACAGAGCGGGCTGAGCCCGTAGCAAACTGTCCGTCGCGAGTCAACACTATGGTTGGTCTGAAATACATTTCCGTGAGCCTTGATGCCACAATGCCTATCACGCCTTTGGTCCAGTTTTCGTCACATAATACGATACACTGCGGATGCTGCTGCTTGTCCAGTTTCTCTACAATCTGGTTAGCCTCTTCAGTCATCTGCTTGTCCACCTCTCGGCGCAGGTCGTTATATTCGTCTATGTGCTTTGCCATAGCCATAGCCGTAGAGTAATCCTTCTGTATCAGCAGGTCAACAGACAGTTTGCCGTTCTCCATGCGGCCAGAGGCATTGATTCGCGGACCTATCTTAAACATGATGTCGGTCATCGTTATCTCTCGCTCGCTCAGTCCGCAGGTGTCTATTATCGCCTTCACGCCCACTGATGGTGTCTGGTTCAGCATCTTCAGTCCGTGATAGGCTAATATTCTGTTTTCGTCAGTCACCTCCACCAGGTCGGCTGCTATGCTTATGGCACAGAGGTCGAGCAGCGAGATGAGCTTAGAGAATGGTATGCCGTTGTTCTTGGCAAAAGCCTGCATGAACTTGAATCCCACACCACATCCGCACAGGTGCTTGAAGGGGTATGTGTCGTCCGTACGCTTTGGGTTGAGTATGGCGTAAGCATCAGGCAGAGTCTCGTCTGGCACATGGTGGTCGCACACTATGAAGTCTATGCCTATGCTCTTGGCGTAGGCAATAGCCTCGTGAGCCTTGATGCCACAGTCTAATATAATAATGAGACTCACCCCTTGCTCTTTGGCAAAGTCTATGCCTTTCTTGCTCACTCCGTAACCCTCGTCATAACGGTCAGGGATGTAGTAGTCGATGTTGCTGTAGAACTGTTGCAGAAACTTATACACCAGCGCCACTGCCGTACATCCGTCAACGTCGTAGTCGCCATACACCAGTATGCGTTCCTTATGACCTATGGCGTCGTTGAGTCTGTCAACGGCAAGGTCCATATCCTTCATCAGGAAGGGGTTGATGAGGTCCTGCAGCTGTGGACGGAAGAAGCGCTTGGCAGCGGACTCCGTAGAGATTCCGTGCTTTACCAACTGAGCCGTCAGAATAGGTGAGATGTTGAGTTTTTCGCTCAACTCCATCGCCTGCTTCTTCTGCAGCTCAGTCTGCTCTTCTATGTTCCACTTAAAGTTCATCGCGTATTTTTTTGTCTCGCTTTTTACCCGTTCCCGTTCCCGTTAACGTTCCCGTTTTATTCCTTGGCTATTGCCACTTTCTTCATGTTAAATCGGGTTATCAGTCCCTCGGGGGTCACATCGGCAACGATGATGTATTTTGCTATCTTCTCCTTGTTAGGATTAGTGCGCTCCATGCGTTGCTCAGCACCAAACTGCACCCTGATGTTATAGTTCCCGTCAACGTTCTCGTTCCCGTTAACATTATCCACCTTCTCAGCCTTGAAGTCGTCCATCATATACCAGTTCATGTTGGTGATGTCATCCTTATACAGCTTGTTCATGAATGTCACCACATCCTGGTTTGTTGCTCCAGTACGGTTGAGGAAAGAGTCAAGTATCTCAGTCACAGTGCTGAGCAGTTTCGCCTCGTTTCGTGAGTTTATAGCCTGAAGGAATTTCCTGCAAACGCCCTTCGCCATATCCATCTCCTCAGGTGTCACCTCCACGCTTTTCAGGTCATCCATTATGTCCTGCACCTGTGATGAGTATCTTCCGTTAGGGTGTTCCGTCAGGTATTTCTGCAGAGCCAGCACGTTCTTGCTACTCTTATACTCGCGCATAGCGTGGTTGTAGTCTATGGAGTCAATCTTGTTCTTAGCCTCTGTTATGTGGGGCGAATCCTGATTCTCCTCTATATACTTCAGCAGTTCGTTCTTCGAACCGCTGTTCACGGCGTTATTCCATTCCAGGTCCTCATACTTCATCATGTCTATCACGGCATTGATAGAGTCACGATGCTCTCTTGGTGCATCCTGATATTTGCTCAGGTAGTTTTGCATCACCATTAGGTCGTTGCTGTGCAAGGCATACTCAAAAGCCTCCTGCTCCTTATCCTGCTGAGCCGATTGATAGAAGTAGAAGCCCACGCCAAACACCGCTAAGGCTATGATGAGTGACACCACCCACACAGCCTTCGACTTGCCTTTTCCCTGTTCACCAATCCTGTTCGGCTGGTTTGGGGTAGGCTTTCTTACGGTTCCCGTTTCTGTTCCCGTTATCTCTGGATTACCAGCTATCTTTATTCCGCAGTGAGGACAAATCTCAGCCTTGTCGCTCACCTCATTATTACATTCAGGACATCTTATAAGCATATCTGTTCTTTGTTCAATAGTTCAAAAGGTTGTACCTTGTACTTTGTACCTTGTCACCTTGTACTTCGTTCCCGTTCCCGTTATCGTTCCCGTTAATTCTCCCCCTTTCGGTGTTTAAACTTCAGTTCTCTCAGCGTGTGGTTGCCCATGAAACGTGATTTGTCCACATGGCCCCTCACACCGTTCAGGCTGCCCTTGCCAGTATATTGCCACAGGGTGATATCCCTCTCGTCCACCAGCTTAGGCTCCTCAGGAGTATATTGGGCAATCATCACCAGGTATCTGTCCACCTTCTCAGCCAAGTGCTTGTTGTAGAAGTTCGCACCAGTATATAGCAGAGGTCTCTGCTTGTAGGCACGCTCCACCATATCGAGGAACTTAAACAGCGAGTCGCAGAACTCCTCTGTAGGCAGACCGCTCGTGGTCTCTATGTCAATCATCGGAATCAGGTCCTGCTCGCTTGGTTTGCACTGCACCATGAAGTTGTTCAGCTGCAGCTCCTGCTCCGTTTTTGGACGGTAGAAGTGGTATGAGCCCACCTTTATGCCGTAGCTGTGACCTATCTTCAGGTTGTTCTCATATCTTGAGTCTATCCTGTCGCCACCCTCCGTAGCCTTGATGTAGCAGTAAGCCATCTTCGTGTCGCCCACATGCTCCCAGAACACCTCGCCCTGATAGTGAGAAATGTCTATGCCGTGCACATGCGAACAAGTGTCCTCACATGCCACACATACATCATCCATATCATCGCGAGCAAACGTGTTAAGAGTAAATATCGTAGTTAGTAGGCTGACTGCCAAACAGTTAAGTATATATCGCATAGTCTGTTCTAAATTAATTAGTGCAAAGGTACAAAAACGAGAGCAAATAGCAAAATAAATTAGTATTTATTTACGCTTTGCCGAGTGCATTCTAACCTTATTTAAAGGTACAAAAAAATCCTCACTTAGCCTAACTTTTACCTCATTAAAAATCTTAACAAACGCTTAATTTATTTGAAATAATCATCGGCTCACTATTAAGTTCTAAGACAAAGATAGAATATTAACGACAACACGGACAACATAAAACAACTTTATATATAGGTCAGTTTAGCAAACTCGCTAAACTGTTTTAAAATCATTTTGGCAGGTTTGCCAAAATACCAAAATATAATTGTCCCTTGTTGTCCTGTGGTTGTCTTTAAACTTTGAGTGTTGAATCCACCCCAAATATCAAAACGTAAGCAAAATGCCCCTTTTCGTAACACTCTGCTCACTGAAAAACCTCCGTTTCAAAATCAAATCTGGAGCATTCCACACCCCATTTTTATCCAGAAATCGGGCAATTCTCAATTTTCAACTATAAAAGCATTACTTTTAGAGATAGAAGCATTACTTCTGCATGCAAAACCAATGCTTCTGCAACCAAAAATCCAACTCTTATTCGCAGATTATCACACCAATATCACAGCATAAAAATCACCCCATTTTTCAACCTTTTGACAACCAATTTCTTACAAAATTCGCGACATTCCCGAATTTGAAGCCAAACTTCCCACTCGCCACCAAATTCTTCACTCTCGCAGCTTCAGAAAAACTCACTTTGATAGGAAAATTGCCGTTTTCATGACAGAATGTTTGTTTATGCATTCCTTTTCTATATATCTCCGCCTGTCTCATACCTTCTTGTTTGCTGTCAATTCATAATTAAACAAGTCCAGGAGTTGGTTCACTTTGTCCATTCTCAACGAAGTCTTACCCTGTTCCAGATTACGAACAAAACACAGTCCTACTCCAGACTTCATAGCAAGTTCCTCTTGCGTAATTCCGTATTCCTTACGTAGAGCCTTGACAATCAACGATAATTTAGTCCTTCCCATACTGCAATTATATTATATCGGATGCAAAATTACAAAAAAAATCCAACTTTATATCATTTCGCATATAAAAAAGTAGTTTTATTAACATTTTATATCATTTCTAATATAGTCTAGTAACATCTATTCATCCCACTCACACAGACTTATTCCCCTATAAAGCAAAAGTGTGAATTTCAGGATCAAAAGTGACCTCTAAGTGAGGTGTAACCAAACACAGGTCACTATCCTCATCCCAGTATTCATGCGCCTTGAGAGCCCCAAAGTGAGTAAGTGAGGTTAAAATGCAAAATTCTTTATTTTCTCTACTTTTTCTCCCCTTTGTTTGGATAAATAAAAATAATTATTTAACTTTGCAAGGAGAAAATAGTTATTTATGAATAACAAGGAATACGACATACTTGAGGAAGAACGAGGAATGGTCAGTGAACCACCTGCTATTTCTGTAATGATGGATTCACGTAGTGACATCAGCCAAGCCATATCAGGTGACGAGTTGAAGGCGAGACTACATGAGGGTTTAAAATCTTTATTCGCATGAAGGTTGCATTCTCTCCGCAGGTCTATTCTGATATTATAGGATTAGTTGATATACTCGTAGCAAAAGACTACATTTCATCTTATCCCTATGCTGTGAAATATGTTGATGACCTAATCGACTATATCGTAGCACATATAGATACTCGTCCACACAAAGAAGCACCAGCTTTCTTTAATAAATATGGTACGAACCTACAATATATCACCTACAATAGAAACCATAATGTCACATGGTTCATATTATTTGAGTGCTATCCAACAGAATATGTTGTAAAGTACATAACAAATAACCAATACGAAGGTCAATATTTCAACCAATAACTAAACTGATTGCCTATGAGATAATTCCAAATCTTAAAGACATATTGAAATAGAAGCGTTAGCTTATATTCTTGCTTTCAGACAAATTGGGGAATTTAGATGAAAGCCGCAAGGGTAAAAGTATTAACGTTCACGTCAGTTCTGACGTGGACTTTTACTCGTAATATGCGGCATAAGGTTATCCCCAATACCATCTGAAAGCGTAGACGAAGTAATTTAGTCCACGTTTTTTTGTGTCTATACCAAAACAAAATATTAACAATTAAAGAACTATGAAAAAATTAAACATTACATTTCTCCTCACCATGCTCATGAGCATGGTAGGACTTAACGCTTCTGCACATGATATCGAAGTTAAAAATGCAGAAGGCGTAACAATTTATTACAATTACATTAATAATAGTACAGAACTCGCAGTAACCTATAGAGGTTCATACTCTTCCTCTTATTCAAATGAATACATGGGTAATGTCGTTATTCCTGAATCTGTTACCTACAATGGAAATATTTATAGCGTAACGAGCATAGGAGATTATGCTTTCGAAGGTTGCAAAGGACTGACCTCTATCACCATCCCTAATAGTGTGACGAGCATAGGATATGGTGCTTTCTCTAGTTGCTCAGGACTGACCTCTATCACCATCCCTAACAGTGTGACGAGCATAGGAGAAGGAGCTTTCTCTGATTGCTCAGGACTGACCTCTGTAACCATCCCTAATGGCGTGACAAACATAGGAAATCGTGCGTTCTACGATTGCTACAGACTGACCTCTATCACCATCCCTAACAGCGTGACGAGCATAGGAAGTGATGCTTTCTTTTATTGCTCAAGACTGACATCTGTAACTATTCCTAATAGCGTGACGAGCATAGGATATGGTGCTTTCTCTAATTGCTCAGGACTGACCTCTGTAACTATCCCTAATAGCGTGACAAGTATAGGGAATTGGGCTTTCTCTGGTTGCTACAGACTGACCTCTATCACCATCCCTAACAGTGTGACGAGCATAGGAATTGAGGCTTTCCGAGGTTGTTCAGGACTTACCTCTGTAACTATCCCTAACAGTGTGACGAGCATAAGAAATTATGCTTTCTATGGTTGCTCAGGACTGACATCGGTATATAGTTACATAGAAAATCCTACGAACAATACAGGTTCAAACTTCGATAATTCGAACTATTCTAATGCGACAACACTGTATGTTCCTTATGGTACGAAAAACAAGTATCTTTCTACAACTGGTTGGAAGAACTTTGTAAATATAGTAGAGATGGATGAAACGGCAGTTAAAGAGATTTCCGCTTCTAATACTAATGAAGCGAAATATTATTCCCTCGATGGCAAGCAAATCTCTCAGCCTCAGAAAGGGTTGAACATCCTCAAAATGAGTGACGGAACCACAAGAAAAGTGATGAAGTAAAAAAACTATCTACAGCATTATGGATTTACCATTATGGTATTTTCATAATGCGAAAAGGACTTTATGAGAAACAATAGTGGTTGACCGATAAGAAGCCAACCACTATTCTTTTTTTTTATAGCATTTTTGCGTATGCCTGTATTGCCTTGCGAGCTATTTTCTCGGCTTCGTCGAGTGAACAGTAGAGTTTGCCACCAGAGGCATTCTTATGTCCTCCGCCATTGAAGAACTCCTCAGCCATCTTGTTGCAGGGGTACTCAAAAAACTTCAATTATCGAAACTTTTGGTGCTACATAAGTACCATTTTAGATGAAATTTGCTTAAATTACGTGCGAAACGATGATTTTATGCCTTCTTCTCAATAAAAATGTGTACCTTTGCAAGGTAATGTATATGAACCATATTATTGGCAATTCATTTAGAATGGAATTAAAGACTCTGATAGCAGAATGTACTGCATACGACTTCAAGGTGATGCTTGAAGAGAAGAAACCTAAGAGTTGGCTAAAAAGCGTAAGTGCCTTCGCCAATGGCTTAGGTGGCTCCCTTTTCTTCGGCATAGATAATGATGGCATCGTCAAAGGACTCGATGACGTACAGCATGTATGCGAAGCTATCAGTAGTAAGATTCGGGATTACATGGATCCTCTGCCAGAGGTGGAAATGATTCCACATGACATAGATGGTTTACATATCTTGCAACTCAAAGTCTATGCAGGGCATTATACCCCATATTACTACGTTGGGGATGGCCAGCGCATTGCATTTGTCCGAGTTGGTGATGAGAGTCTTCCTGCCACGGCAGAACAAATGGTACGCTTAGTACTGAAAGGTTCTAATAAAACCTATGATTCCCTTCACACGGATTATAAAGCTGAAGACTATTCTTTCACGATTTTGGCCAACACGTTCAAAAAACGTACCAGCCAAGAATGGGACAAAAAGTATCTCCTTTCATTTGGCCTTGTCACTAATACTGGGCTTCTTACAAATGCGGGCACATTGTTTGCCGATGACTGCCCATTGTGGCAGTCTCGCCTATACTGCACACGATGGGATGGAAAGGAAAAAGGCGATGCCATCAACGATGCAGAGTTTACAGGCAATGTCCTCATGTTGCTCCGTGAAGCCATGAACTTTGTGAAGTCAAACACCAAGAGAGGCTGGGAGAAACTGCCTGATGGTCGAAAGAATAAACCAGAGTATGCGGAACGTGCTGTTCTGGAAGCAATGGTAAACCATTTCATCCATCGTGACTATACGGTGATGGGTGGCGAAGTACATCTTGATATATACGATGACCGCCTCGCTGTAACATCCCCAGGAGGAATGTACAATGGATTGCTGATACAGGATTTGGACATCAAAGATGTGTCTTCTGAAAGACGTAATCCCATACTTGCAAACGTAATGGCTCAACTTGACTATATGGAGAAGCGAGG
>Ga0310691_10002211_pt1 | contig 26629 bp, 24 predicted proteins | sample 176DNAGHGlowgp2_FD_203887 | JGI IMG/M metagenome (GOLD analysis project Ga0310691, IMG submission 203887) | Sheep rumen microbial communities from Palmerston North, Manawatu-Wanganui, New Zealand - 1766 DNA GHGlow gp2 (v2) (version 2) | ecosystem: Host-associated > Mammals > Digestive system >... | reverse complement strand
GCAACTATCGTCACTGCTATGGCAATGCTGTTCATGACCTTCGGCAGGAACCGCCTGATGATAAGAGCGATGATAACGATGAACAAAAGTACCGATACATTCAGGAAGTTATCACCCAATGTATATTTCAAAGCGCTGTCGAGGCCGAGCTCGGGGGACATCGTGCCTAGGGTCATGCCAAAGAACATATAGTCAGCCGTGGCGATGACCGCATAGGCAAGGAGCACGTTTGTAAAGAGCTTCCTGCCGCTGTCAGAAGCAAGAAGGTAGAAGACCCCCATCCAGCAGAAGAACACTCCGAAGCTTATCTGGAGAGAATACCAGACATAGACGGAGGGATCGAACATCTTGGATATGTACATGAAGTCCTCCGCGGAGGAATTGATGACCGCAGAAGGGATGTGCATTCCCAAAAGGACTGACAGGTACAGGCTGCAGAACAGATATAAGATCTTATCCGCGGAAGTGATCTTTACTTCTTTCTTTGCTTTTTTTCTGCGCAGGATCAGAGCAGAAAGCGGCAGGATCGCGGCAACACAGATCAGCATAAGCAACGATACTTTGCTGTAGCCGAGTTTTTTGCTGTATATGATGAGGAATACCGCACCCGTTATCCCTGCAAGAGCGCAGATCACCTTGAACACAAGCCCGGGATCCCTGAGCTTATAGAAAATGTTCTTCACGAGCGAGAACACGTTGTTGAACGTCCAGTAGAATACGAGACCTGACGGTGAATCATAGAGGAGCACCAGGAAGATCAGTGCAGACAGGTATAGAACGATCTTATCCTTGAACGGCTGTCCCTTAGTATATATCTCGGAAGATATGATGTTGATGACAGTCATCGCGACGGGAAGCACATTTATGGTAATGCCGCCTATCGTAAGTAGTGCATCAGGCTTGGCCAGGTCCCTGATAGGTCCCATCTTGGCACCGTCAAGCACTGCAAGTTCTGACAGGAACTTATATGCAGCGATGAAGAAAGGGATCTGAAGAACGAGAGATATCAGGCTCTTCAACGAAGACAGCGTGCTGTAGTCCTGCTGTCTGTACAGAGTCTGCAGCATCATGATGCGTTCATCACCCTTGAATGCCTTCTTAATGTGATCTGTCAGGGGACGCATCTCGTTCTCTTTCTTTCGGGCATTCTGCTGGATTATGTCTGCCCTTCTGTAAAGAGGAAGTACGATGATGTTTATGGCAAGGCTCATTATAATGAGACATACCGTAGGGTTCTCGTAGATACCGTAACTTAAGGAGAATACCGCTTCAAACAGCAGTTCGAGCGGCTTGATCAGGATCGTATAGATAACATCAAAAATGCCCACGGCTTACCCGGTCACCTTCTCCCCGTGAGTTTTCCCGGAAACTTCTTTGTATTTAGCCAGGATGAAATCTGCAGTCCTTGCGGCACCCTCATCCATGTGTACCCAGGTCTCAGATCTTGCCTTATCCCTTCCCTCTTTGAACCTTGTCTCGGTAAGGCATCTGTCGATCAGTGACTTTATGTCACCGATATTCTCTTCAGAGAGTTTTAATCCCAGACTGTCCAGGATCTCAAATGTCCAGGGCTTGCGGTCGAGCCACCAGTAATCGTAGCAGTCCGGATTAAATTCCGTGTCCGCATACAATATCGGCTTGTCAAACGCCAGCGTAAAATCGAAGATGATCCCCGAGAAATCGGATATCATGATATCTGCCTTGTTGAGCGACTCGAAATTGTCGCTGTTCCTGTCCCACTTAAGGTGCTCATTCTCCGGATACTTTGAGATGATGCCGTTCATCATGTCCGTATCAGCGATAAATGACTGGGGATGGGGTCTTACGATGATGTCGTATCCCGTCTTGATCAGTTCATCCAGGATCCTTGTCCCGAACTTGTTGAAGATGCTGTTAGGTCCCCATGAAGGTGCAAGAAGAACAGTCCTGTTGCTGTTTTCCGCCTTGGGAGCATCCTTGATCTTCTGCCTCATGGAATCCATGTAAGGGATTCCGACGAGTTCGAGTTCCTTTGCAGGGAGATTTCTTTTCTTCTCAAGTTCCCTGACCTCATCGATCTGGTACTGTCCTGACAGAAGGATGGAATCAAAGTAATCGACACCGAACATCCTGTAGCCTGCGATGTCATTTGCCGCATGCTGGACATGCACATAGTGATCCACAAACTTTGATCTCTTCCACTGGTATACGTCAAGTCCCGGAGTCGAAGCAACGACGACTGCCGCATTGACCATGTTGAGCTTGGCATATGCCTTGTTGCCTTCACCTACGAATTCAACCTTGAGGTGTTCATACTTCTTCTGCTCCAAAGCGGGATCGTCAGGGGATGTTGTCCAGTAGAGCATGTCAACGCCGCGCTTATCGAGTTCGGCAACGATGGGTTCGAAGACCTCCCAGTACCTCTTCGCCTCAGCAAAGATCAGGAGCGGGATCTTGCTCTTATCCATCTTATCCATCTTGCCCCTCGTTATCACGAATTTGACCTTGACCCACAATACCCTGAAAAAGTATACGAGGAAACCTACGATGCTTATGAGCACCGTAAAGAGCATGCTTCCCGTACCGGGGTCGATGTACAGATTTACCAGTTCATTCATCTTAGTATTCTCCCAGATATTCCCAGTTGGATTTTACATATATGTCGTCGTGTATAGAATACCACTTTCCCTTGGGGAAGGTATACGCGGTCTTGTCAGGTCTCCACTTGTTCGTGGAGAAGACATGCTGAGGTCCTTCATACTTCGCATCGCTGTTGATCGGATTACCCGTAAAGGGATTGACCGGGTTGTCGATGATGCCGGACAGCGCGATCGCCGGCACGTCAGCGTGAGTCATGAACTCATTATCAGTCTTAAATCCGGTCGAACCGAAATCCTTAACGAGGAGCAGCGGATTGAAGTATTCCGCATCGAGCTTAAACTTGTCGTTGATCAGTTCATTGAAGTGTCCTGCATTTCTTCCGTGATCAGCAACGATTATTATCTTCGTGTTATCCCAGAGACCATTCTTCTTGAGATAGTCAAACCATCTTCCAAGATTAAGAAGAGAAGCCATATTGACATGGTAGTGTGCCATCTGGTTAGGTACGTCAAGATTGATCTTCCTGCCGTTGACCATCGTCCTTGTCATGTGCGATACATCATACATCGAGTTGTCGACCTTGTTGACCGGGATGTATTCAGGTTCCTTGAGGATCATCGGTTCATGAGTTGCACAGCTTTCCATCATGAGGAAACAGTTATCCTGCTCCTCAGTAATGACCGTCATGTTGATCAGGTTCTCGAGGACACAGGCATAGTTCAGGTATGCCATCTTCTGGCCGGTACCCTTGGAGACGCCGTCCCTGATCTGCGGGATCTTCGGAACGGAGTCATCGTAATCCGCATAATCAACAGCCAGCGACAGATAGTTGCAGTCATCATAGATCGACGGCTGTATCACTGTCGGCATGACGCGGAACAGGCAGTACAGAGGTATATGGTGTTCCCTTGTCACATCAGACTGTTCATTAAGTTCATGTGAATATGGATTCATCAGCTGTTCAGCCTTGTAGGCGTGGATGTCCTTGTATTTATCATAGAAAGATATGTCAAAATAAGTATAGTTGCCGTACGGGGGATCGATGACCGTCGTATAGAACCCTGCCTCACTGAATATCCTGGGCATTACTGTCAGTGCTTCATTCTGCTTATCGATGAGGAGCATGTCAGATCTCTCGTTCATCTTCTCGGGAGTATACTCATAACCTCCGAAGAGCGGTGCTGAACCGTTAAGAGTCCTGATGCCGTAGGAAATGGTGTTCGGATAATACGTAAAGCCGTCGTACATGTCATAGAGTTCCTGCTTCTCATTGAACAGGTATGGCACAAGTCCCCCTATCGCCCTGTCGAGCATGAATACTATTACGTTCTTTCCGTTCTTGCTCAGGGTTATGATGGGCTCGTCAAAGACACACTTGGACTTGATGTCGTTATACTCCCTGGTTGTACTGTAGATGTTATAACCGCCGATCGCAACTCCGACCACAAGTCCTGTCACGAGAAGGTATTTCGCGATGACGGGCTTGAAGCGGAATATCACCCAGCATATGGCTGCAGCGCCAAGCAGTACCAGACCGTTTATGATCATTGCCTTAGCTTTGAACTTTGGATCGTTCTCGAACTCCATCTCAGCCGACAGCGTGCTGTCATTCATACCGAACGCGAAATGGTTGATGACTGCACCGACCGACATGATGAATGTTGCCAGGGCGAATATCCTCTTTCCTCTGACATCTGCCAGAAGATAATAAACACTCATCCACACGACTGACACGCCGCATGCAACAAAGAACGAATACCACACATAGTGGGCCGGATTGGAAAGTTCGGATATGTATACGAAATCCTCAGGGCAGGATTCGACCACCACCGAGGGAATGTACAGGCCTGAGAATACGGCAAGAAATAAGACTCCGAAAACAAACACCAGTTTCTCGTGAACATTAAGCGGCCTGATCTCTTTCTTTTTCCTGTTCCTGAAGATGAAGTGGAGCGCAAGCGGGATCATGAGAGCACCGAAGAATACGATCAGGAACCAGAACTGTCTGCCGGTTATGGAAGACTTCTTCATGAATGCCCAGACCATCCCTGCAATGCCGGTCAGTGCACAAAGTATCTTGAAGATGAACCCGGGGTTCTTAAGTCTGTAGAAGATATTCTTAACAAGAGAGAATACATTATTGAAAGTCCAGTAGAAGACGAGGCCTGCAGGTGATGTATACAAAAGGACAAGGAATATCAGAGCTGACAGGTATAAGATGATCTTGGACTTGAACGGCTGTCCCTTCATGTATATCTCGGAAGATATGATGTTGATGACAGTCATCAGGATAGGCAATACATTTATGGTGACTCCGCCTGCCGTGAGAAGTCCGTCAGGTGCCAGCAGGTCCTTGATGGGTCCCAGCGTCTGGCCTTCCAGCAAAGGGAGGTGTGACAGGAACTGGTATGCGGCAATGAAGAACGGGATCTGAAGGACAAGGGAGATAATGCTCTTCATCGAAGATAAGGGACTATAGTTCTGCTGCCTGTAGAATGTCTGCAGCATCATGACCCTCTCGTCGCCCTTAAAGCTCTTTTTTATGTGATCCATTACGGGGCGGAGCCTGTTCTCTGTGTCTCTTGCCTCCTGCTGGATAACATCTGCACGTCTGTAGAGCGGGAGGACGATAAAGTTGATCGCAAGGCTCATGACTATGAGGTTCATCGCGGGGTTCGGGTCGATCTTGTTTGCCACGGCAAATATCAGTTCGAACATCAGTTCAAGCGGCCTTATGAAGACCGTGAACAAAACATCCAGAATAGACATCAAAACACCCTCCCTTTCTTATCGTGAGAATTATTCCACAATAGAGGGAGGGTGTCAAGAAAGCCCAGTAAAACCTTACTTTTTATCAAGAGTAGCCAGATATTTTTTGGCGTCTTTTATGAAACTTGCGATTATGAGGATGATGACTATTCCGATCGGGAAAGCTGCGATGATCGATACCGTCTGAAGATTGTTCATCGTTCCCTCAGAGAAGATGAGAGCTATCGGAAGGAGGATCAGAAAGATCGCCCAGAAGAGCTTCATCCTGGGGCTTGCCGTCTCATCGCTTTCGATGTTCTTATAGCTGTAATTGGAAGCGACCATCGTGATGCTGTCAAATGACGTTGCATAGAAGGCAAACATCGTGAACATCAGGATGATGAGGAATATCCATGACCAGGGGAGCTGGTGGATGATATCGATGATCGTCTGATAGAGGTCGTCACCGTTGGCATGATACTGAGCGATCGCATCAAACTTGCCGTGAACCTTGAGGCCGAGACCAAAGTTGCCGATAACGATGAACGAGATCAGCGTGCTTGCCGTACCAAAGATGTAAGAACCCATGATAACCTGCTTTACCGTCCTGCCGCGGCTTACGGCACCCATGAAGAACGGTGCGGCAACACACCATACCATCCAGTATGCCCAGTAGAATATCGTCCAGTTCTGTGCAAATCCGGCCTCTGTCCTTGCCGCATCCGTCCACGTGCTCAGGCCTATGAAGTTCTGGACCATATTTCCGAGAGATGTGATACCGGTCTCCACGGAGAATCTCGCCTCACCGCCAAAGATGAATATATAGAGGAGAACAGAAGCAAACAGGAACATACAGATCTTTGAGAGCATGTTGATGCCCTTGAGCCCGTGCATGACTGATGTTGTGTAGATAGCGCAAACGACTACCAGGATGCCGATCGATACATACTTTGATCCTGCAAGTCCGAACAGGTCGGTAAGGAGGCTCGACATAAGAGGCGTGGCGATGGAGAACGTTGTCGCAGTTCCGGCAATGAGCGCCACTACGGCAAGAACGTCTATGATCTTGCCAAGCACTCCGTCTGTGTGCTTTCCGAGGATCGGACGGCATGCCTCTGAATACTTCTGCTTGTGGCATCCCCTGACATGGAGCATGAACCCGAAGCAGGCTGCGAGGACCGCATAGAAACTCCACGGGATGAGGCTCCAGTGATACAGGGGGAATGTAGGTGCCCATTCCTCCATCGTTCCGAAGCCTAAAACATGAGGATCCTCGGCATAGTAGATCCACTCACAGAATGAGTAGAAGATGATATCCGATGCCAGACCGCATGTGAATACCATGGCACCCCATGAGAAGAAACCGAACTTGGGCTTCTCACCCGGCTTGCCGATGGTGATCTTTCCGATATCCGAATAAGCCAGCCATAATGACAGCAGGAATACTCCGAGACCTATTACCAGATAATATGATCCCATGGTGTCTCCCAGGAAGCTCCTTATTACTTCCAGAGCATTCGTGGAACTCTCGGGCATAAAGACAAAATATGCACAGAGCACCAGAATGCATGCGAATGGCACAAATGTCGTAAACGGATCTAATTTTCGCTTTGTAGCTGTGTTGTTTGCCATCTTTTACTCCTTCATAACACGTTATTGTTTATCTTCATCAGTTCTTCATAACTGTCTATCTCTACTATGTCATCAGGGCTCATCTTCCTAATGCCGAGCCTGAACCTGTCAAGGTGCAGTATCATCGGGATATCGTCCCAGTAGATATCCCTGTTCTTCCGGATATCAAATTCATATTCAACGAGCTCACGGAGCTTTAATGCATCTTCCCTGCACCATCTTGAGATACTGTACAGCTGCCATCCCTTATCTCCGCCATCCCTGGAACACTTCGTGACGATCTTATCCTCTACCGTCATCACCCATTCATCTGTAGGTGCGGTAACTTCAGTGGCGTTATAACCTGATATCTCAAAATCAGCACCGAGGATATCCGGGTTATATATGATCTGGTCTGCATCCGTGATGATCACGTCGCGGTCAAGAAGGTGCCTTGCCGCGTAGAGAGATGAGATGTTGTTGCACGTATCGTACAGCGGATTATCGATAAAGCTGAGTCCTTCGTATTCTTCCTTCAGTACATCAAACTTCCTACCGAGATATCCGGTAACGATATTGATATCAGTGATCCCGTTCTTATGGAGTGCTTCTATTACCGACCCTATCATCCTTACTCCCCTGACCCTGATCATGGGTTTTGGAGTCGTAAGCGTTGCAGGCTTCATCCTCTCTCCCTTACCGGCAGCCATGATGATGGCTCTTGTTACTTTATGCATATTCCGAGCCTCTCACTTTCCTTCATTGCTATGCGGTAAAAGTCCTTCGCATACCTGTACTGCCTTAATGAATACTCTCCGAAATCAACCCCCAGGGATCTTTTGAACTCACACCAGTTACTCCAGAGAAGTCCGCATGCTGCAACATAGCAGTATATCTTTATCCTTGTCATGTCAGGACATTTGCCCAGGAAATAGATCTCGATAAGGTCATCCACCTGGTTTTTGGAATAGAACGAATAAATGGAGAACATTGCAAGATCGACATGAGGATCCTGCATTCCTGAATACTCCCAGTCGGTCAGCTGGAGCTTCTCCTCACCGCTCTCTGAACTGTAGAAAAGGAAATTGTCCGGAACGGCGTCAATGTGCGTAAGGCAATACTCTTCACTGTTCTCTTCTATATAATCCTTCAGTGAGAAGACGTTCTCCTTTGTCGTCTGATAATCACCGTAGCAGGAACTCCTGCCGTCCCACAGCTTCTCATAGTATTCGATCTGACCGAAGATATCGAACTTGTGACCAACCTTTATCCTGCTGTCGTGGAACTTCTTCAGGAGAGCCATTCCCCTGATGAGATCGAATCCTGATTCCGGATCCAGTGACCTTACATTATCGAGATACCTGATGATCTTGTATCCTTTCGAAGGTTCAAGATATACAGGGTCATCGCAGAACCCCCTGCCGGATATTGCCTTGTATACGTCTGCCTCATGATATCTGTCTATCAGAAGATCCGTTCCTTCGCCCGGTATCCTCATGATGTACCTTCTGTTCCTGCAGGTGAAGATGAATGATCTGTTTGTCATTCCCTTCTTAAGGATCTCGATATCAGTAATGTCACAGGGATCTGCATCAAGGACATCAGCAATGGTGGCAATCGCCTCTGACTGCAGGTGGTTTGAATTGCTGTCGAATTCACGGAGCTGCTCATAAGTATTGATCTCAACGGCAGCGTCATCCCTGACTATCCTGGCGCAGACCTTCTCCTTAAGAGCGAACAGGGCTGCTTCCCAGAATGAATTGTCATACGCCGGGATGGCTGACATCTCTTCGAGCCTTTCCTTGAGTTTCGGCGCCAGATCGCTATTGATATAGGCGATGCCAATCATCCTCGCACCATTGCCGTCATCACTCCTTGTGATCTGAAGGTCCCTTGTAATGCGCACATCGGAATTCGGGATCTGCTTATCCGACACCATGTACCATGAATAGAATTCGGTCTTGCTGTACGGATTCTCCTCACACCATACGTCACACGGAATGACATATGAGTTGGACAGTTCCTTTGAAGCGTGCCGGAGAGAATGTAGATTATTCCTGACGGAGTATTCTGAATTATAGATAAGCTCTACACCATATTTATCGATCAGGTATTCATACTGTTCCATAAGAAAACCTACGACTACGCTTATCGATGTTATCCCTGCCTCATGCAGCTGCTCAATGGTACGCTCGATGAGGCGCTGCCCCTTCACCTTGAGAAGTCCTTTGGGCATCTCCATGTTTATGGGGACCATCCTCATTCCGTAACCGGCTGCAAGGATAATGGCGTGCTCAGGCCTTGAAGCGCCTATCAGATCTGCTGCCTTGGAAGTAATGCCGTTATCCTGTCCGATCAGGCCTTCGTCCCTGAGATTCTTAAGGGAGCGGTTGATCACGCCCAGTGAATAGCCTGTCTTTGCTGACAGTGTACGCTGGTTAGCTGTTCCGGCATCGATAAGTGCCGTCAGGACATCTGCTTCATATCTGTTCACGAATTAACGATTCTCCTTTGTTCACGAACAATATAATAATACTAATCCGTGATATGTCAAGAGAAAACCGCTGTTCAGGCGTTCACATCTATGATCTCGCCGCTGAAAGAGACTGAATCTACGCCATAATATTTGGCCATGTAGATATTGGGCCACGTTTTGTTGTTATACCCGTCAATGTACTTGATATACTTTACCGCACAGCATTCGCTCAGATCGTACCTGGCCAGTTCGGGGATCTTTACATCCATTATCCCGTTCTGTCTGCACTCGATGATGTATTCTTCGTTATGCCTGGTAAATTCATATGTCCTGCTAACATCCCTTATCCCCTTCACGGCGAAATAGGGCGTTACGATCAGCATGAACACATAAAATGCGCAAATAAGATATCTGTGCTTCACCTTCTTTCGAAGCAGTTCAGACATGAGGACAGTACAGCAGAGTATGAGCAGGACTGAAGTAATGAACAGACATCTCGGTGCGATGTAGGATGCAAAGATCAGTGAGAAGAAAGATGCTGCCGTGACCAGGAACATGATGACAGAAAAACTGATGACTCCTTTGTCTGATCCAATCCTCCATGCGATCACCAGCAGGATCGCCGACAGCAGGAACAGAGGCATGAGAAGAGCTGCAAACTGGACCAGATCCAGGAGATTTCCTGTCAGTTTTCCGATCAGATCTGAAAATGAACCTTTGACCATCTGTGTATTTAGTTCCTTGGGTGCCAGGAGGAGATACAGGAATCCTGCAAGAGTAGATCCGAATGACAGACAGGACCACACACTATGAATCTTCTTTGCAAGATGCAGATATGCTATTACAAGGAAAGACAGTACCAGCATGGACGCACCTGCTACTTCATGCGATAACCCTACCGGAAAGCCGAACAGGACAAACAGCAGATCGCCGGTCACATGCCCTGTAAACTTACCATTCTTAAAGAGTTTGAGATAGAAATAGATATATATCACAACATATGTTGAAGTCCACAGATAATTCAAAGATCCGTCGAGCCACAGGTTGATCTCACCGAAAACAGGCTGGAACATGAATAAGCTCATGAAGGTAAATAAGATCGATATAGCTGCCCCGGTAAATGACTTCCTGCCTGTAAGGACCGTGCTGCAAAGATAGATGAAGACTGCCTGTACGATGAAGACTATCGAATTCATGATGTTAAATATATCCTTGGGAGGCATCAGGAACAGCTGCACGAGGAAATGAGACAACACCCTGCCGCTGTGACACACTCTGTGGCTTGCCATCGAACCGAAGATGGAGAAGACATCTGTGATCCGCTCTGACGCAGGAGGGGGTATCAGTCCGTCAGGGTTGGGACTGTCCCAGCCTGTGCTGAAATCAAAGCAATATCCGTAATCATCGACCAGCATGCTTGTGTGATAATTGCAGTAGAGCATAAAAGAGAATACTGTCCCGGCAACGGCAATAAGCAATATCACGCCAAGTGATCTGTTGTTCCTGATCTTGTCCAACATCCGGTACCCTCTAATCTTTATACTGTAGTTCAGTATATCACAGCAATAAAAAAACTGTCCCGGTACTACACGAGACAGCTTGTTACCTGGTGGTGACCCGTACGAGAGTCGAACTCGTCACTCCGCCGTGAAAGGGCGACGTCTTAACCGATTGACCAACGGGCCTTATGTGGTAGCGGCAGCGGGATTCGAACCTGCGACCTGCCGGGTATGAACCGGACGCTCTGGCCAACTGAGCTATGCCGCCATATAAGTCGCCCCTCTCGGGCGCTTAAAGATTGTAGCAACTTAAATGCTCAATGTCAAGAAAAACTCCCGCAAAGCATAAAAGCAATGCGGGAGTCTGATTTAAGCAATCCTGAAATTACTTGATCTCGAGCTCAGCGCCGGACTCAGCGAGCTTCTTAACGAGCTCATCAGCCTCATCCTTAGCAACGCCTTCCTTGAGGTTAACAGGAGCCTTTTCAACGAGCTCCTTAGCTTCCTTAAGGCCAAGACCCATAACGTCCTTAACAGCCTTGATAACGCCCATCTTAGAATCACCGAAGCTCTTAAGAACAACTGTGAACTCTGTCTGCTCAGCGCCGCCTGCTGCGCCTGCACCACCTGCGGGAGCTGATGCAACTACTGCTGCTGCAGATACGCCGAATTCTTCCTCAATAGCCTTCTCGAGCTCGAAAAGCTCAACAACGGACAATGTCTTGATCTCATCAAGAATGCTTGTAACTTTCTCACTTGCCATATTATTTTCCTCCATTTTAGTAATTATTGTTTGGTTAGTGATCTGTCTCTCGACTGAGATTACTCAGCGGGAGCTTCTTCTGCTGCAGGTGCCTCTGCTGCTACTGCAACGGGCTCTGCCTCTGCTGCGGGTGCTTCCTCTGCGGGTGCTTCAGCTGCGGGAGCCTCAGCTGCTGCAGGTGTGCCGTCTTCTGCTTCCTTCTTCTCAGCTACAGCCTTAACGAGCATAGCGAGCTTTGTGAAAGGGAAGAGCAAACCATAAACAACCTGGCTGTAAAGTGTCTCCACATCCGGGATCGCTGCGAGAGTCATGATCTCGTCGATGGAAGCAGCCTTGCCTGCTACAACACCACCCTTGATCTCAAGGGGCTCATATTCCTTTGCATACTTAGCAAGGATCTTGGCGGGAGTTGTAACATTATCAGCGTAAGCTACGGCCGTAGGACCTGCGAAGAGATCAGAAACACCATCGATACCAAGAGTCTCAAAAACTCTCTTGAGTGTAGTATTCTTGATTACTTCGAACTTTACGCCATTGTCACGGAGCTCCTTACGCATAGCTGTATCCTGAGCAACTGTAAGTCCTCTTGATGCAACGAAGACAAATGACTGTGCGTCCTTCATCTCCTCAGCCAGCTTAGCGATCCTCTCCTGCTTTTCTGCAAGAATCTTTGCACTGGGCATAAATCATTTCCTCCTTGTCTTAATATTATTAAAAACCCTCATGCCTTGAAGACATGAGGGTTAGAAAAGATCTAATCTTCACTATCTTCCTCGGCTGGCCGCATAAAGCTGTTTAAGAGAACTATCTCACCTGCTGTCTCTGGCAGAAAAGGATATTTAATTGTAGATCTGCAAGGATCAGCCGAACTTAGCGGCGTTTACCTTGATGCCGGGGCCCATTGTTGAAGCGATCGAGCAGCTCTTGATGTACTGACCCTTTGCTGCTGAAGGCTTAGCCTTAATGATGGCCTCCATGATGACCTTGAGGTTCTCCTCAAGCTTCTCCTGACCGAAAGATACCTTTCCGATCGGGCAGTGGATGATGTTGGACTTATCAAGTCTGTACTCGATCTTACCGGCCTTAACATCATTAACAGCCTTTGTGATATCCATTGTGACTGTACCTGACTTAGGGTTAGGCATGAGGCCCTTAGGACCCAAGACCTTACCGAGACGACCAAGCTTACCCATCATGTCAGGTGTTGCGATAAGAACATCGAAGTCGAACCAGTTTTCCTTCTGGATCTTATCGATCATATCGTCATCACCTACAAAATCTGCACCGGCTTCCTTAGCCTCATCAGCCTTGGGACCCTTTGCAATAACGAGAACTCTCTTCGTACGGCCTGTACCGTGGGGAAGTACTACTGCACCTCTTACCTGCTGGTCTGCGTGACGTGAGTCAACGCCAAGACGAACGTGAAGTTCTACTGTCTCATCGAACTTTGCCTTACCTGTTTCCTGAACAAGACGAACTGCCTCGGAAGGATCGTAGATCGTTGCTCTGTCAACAAGCTTGGAAAGATCGTTATATCTCTTACCTGTCTTCATACGGATCTCCTTTCCTTATCAGTCCTTAACGACAATACCCATTGAACGGGCTGTACCTGCTACCATCCTGGCGCAAGCTTCGACATCTGCTGCATTAACATCGGGCATCTTGATCTCAGCGATCTTCCTGCAATCATCCCATGTTACTGTAGCAACCTTCTGTACGTTAGGCTTACCTGAACCCTTCTCGATCTTTGCAGCCTTCTTGAGCAATACGGGGACCGGAGGAGTCTTGGTAATGAAAGAGAATGTCCTGTCTGCATAAACTGTAATTACTACAGGGATTATGAGACCTGCATCCTTTGCTGTTCTCTCATTAAACTCTTTTACGAACTGCTGGATATTGATACCATGCTGTCCAAGAGCTGGTCCTACCGGCGGCGCGGGTGTTGCTTTGCCTGCAGGGATCTGAAGTTTTACATAACCTGCAATTTTCTTAGCCATACTGGCCACCTCCCAATTAATTATTTATATTTCCGGGCACTACAGTGCCTTGAAACCATGCTTAAGGTCATCAGACCTTCTGAACCTGGGTGAAGTTTACTGTCGTAGGAGTGATCCTTCCGAACATCTGAACTTCGATCGTAACCTGTTCCTTCTCGTAATCCATAGCGGATACTGTTCCCTTGAACTCAGCGAAAGCACCGCTAATGATCCTGACATAATCTCCGACATCGTAGTCGACCTCAGGTACCCAATCGGTATCGATACCCATGGATACAAGATCGCTGTCTGTAAGAGGAAGCGGCTTGTTGGGGTCAGGGCCCACAAATCCCGTTACACCTCTGATATTCCTGATAAGATACCAGAGACTCTTGTCTTCCTTCTCCTCATAGCCGAAAACGAGCTTGATAAGGACATATCCGGGGAACTTGTTCCTTGTCTTCTCCTTACGGACGCCGTCCTTAACTTCTACATATTTCTCTTCGGGAACCCAGACTTCCTGGATCCTCTCGCCCATGCCGTGATTCTCAACATATCTGTCGAGAGTATCCTTAACGGACTTCTCGTAACCTGAATATGTATGTATTACATACCAACGTGCTTCTCTCTCTTCAGGCATCTTGCTACTCCTTTATCAACTGTACCGTTCTTTACGCCTCTGAAGCCTCTGTGGACTCTGAAGTCTCAGAAGTTGCTTCAGTAGTGTCCGCGGTTGATTCCGTTGTCGTCTGATCAGGTACTGATTCAGGCTCGGACTCGGAAGCAGTTGTTGCTACAGAATCATAAAAACCGACCTTATCAAGGAGCCAGCGTCCGCCGGAACCGATAAGAGTCAGAAAAACTGCAAAGAAAACGATAACGAGCAGAACGACGGCGGAAGTACTCTTGAGCTTCTCCATAGTAGGCCATACGACCTTCTTCAGCTCGGCGAATACATCCTTTACGCCCTTGCCCATACGCTTGAAGATGTTACCTTTTTTACTACCAGCCATCTTTATACCCTTCTCAAGTTATTACTTGGTCTCTTTGTGGACTGTGTGCTTACGGCAGAAGGGACAATACTTCTTGAGCTCAAGTCTCTCAGTATCGTTCTTCTTATTCTTATATGTCTGATAATTCCTCTGCTTACACTCGGAACATGCCAGTGTCAGCTTGTCTCTTGCACTTGCCTTAGCCATGATCGGTTCCTCCAAAAATATATCTTTTTCTACTGCTTTCCCGTGTTTTAGGCGCAATAAAAAAAGAACCTCAGCGGGTTTTAGCTTGAAAATTTTATCACAGGTGTGTGATTAAGTCAACATTAACCTCTGCGGGATTTTAATTCCTGTTCAACATCCGCGGGGGTAATATCCTGGTCAGCCATCAGGACGAGGATGTGGTAGATCACATCTGCGATCTCACCGATGATCTCCTGTCTGTCTGCCTTGGCTGCTGCGATAGCTGTCTCAACAGCTTCCTCACCGACCTTCTTGGCGATCTTCTCAGTACCTTTGCCGAGAAGATAATTGGTATAAGAGCCTTCCACCGGATTTGCTTTGCGGTCGAGGATGACACTGTAAAGTTCGCTTAAGATATCCATAATGAGTTCTCCTTTGCTTATTCTTCTGATGTATCCAGTTTCCACTCATCGAGCGGTGTGTAAAAACATGATCTGTTGCCTGTATGACAAGCCGCACCGGTCTGTTCGATCTTGTAGAGCAACGTGTCCCTGTCACAATCGATGGATGCCGATACTACTTTCTGGACATGACCTGAAGTCTCGCCCTTCTTCCAGAGGGTATTGCGCGATCTTGAATAATAATGCATATATCCTGTCCTGCACGTCAGCTCGAAAGCCTCGTGATTCATATACGCCATCATCAGCACTTCATTTGTCTGATGATCCTGACAGATCACGGGAACCATTCCGTCAGAATTCTTCTTCATGTGCGCCCACATATCGAGTTCCTTTGATATCTGCCTTACCGGGATCCCTCTTCCCGCAAGATACTCCTTAAGTTCTCCTATCCCGATCTCGCCGAAGTGGAACAGACTTGCAGCAAGGACTGCATCTGCGCCGCCTTTTGTGATGCCGTCATAGAAATCCTCCATTTTGCCGGCTCCGCCTGAAGCAATGACAGGAACATTTACCTCCGAAGAGATCAGGGATGTGATCACATTGTCGAATCCGCTCTTGGTTCCGTCGCGGTCCATGGAAGTGAGAAGGATCTCACCTGCTCCGAGGCGCACGACTTCTTCCGCCCACCACAGAGCATCAATGCCCGTAGGCTTTGTTCCGCCTGCTATGACGACTTCATATCCTGAAGGGAACTTCTCTTTGTCTTCCCTTGATTTGACATCGATGGCTACAACGATGCACTGAGCACCGAACATCTCAGATGCCTCTTTTACAAACTGGGGATTCTTGACTGCTGCGGAATTGAGAGAAACCTTGTCAGCTCCTGCATTAAGAATGTCCCTGATATCCTGGGTAGTCCTGATGCCTCCGCCTACAGTAAACGGGATGAATACCTCATCAGCTACTCTTCTGGCCATCTCAACTACAGTGTCTCTGGCCTCAAGAGTCGCGGTGATATCAAGAAATACAAGCTCGTCAGCGCCGGCCATGTTGTACTGCTTTGCACACTCGACAGGATCACCCGCATCCCTCAAGGATACGAAGTTGACTCCTTTTACAACACGCCCGTTCTTTACATCGAGGCAGGGTATTATACGTTTTGTAAGCATTTCTTAAGATCCACCCTTCCCTCATAGATCGCCTTGCCGACGATGACTCCGGAAGCTCCGCTTCCCTTTATGTAATAAATATCCTCATCAGAACCGATACCGCCGGAAGCGATGATGTCAAGTCCAGTTCTGTCGACCATCTCTTTCGTTGCGTCGAAAGCAGGACCCGTGAGCATACCGTCCCTTGCTATGTCGGTGAATATGACCGTTGTTGCTCCCAGCGACTTCATCGTCAGGGCAAAATCAACGGCCGCAACTCCGCTTCCTTCAGTCCATCCGTCAACAGCTACCTCGCCGCCTTTCGCATCGATCCCGATGGCGATCTTATCTCCGTATCTCGCCAGGGCAGCCTCCGTAAAGGGACGGTCCTTGATCGCTGACGTTCCGAGAACGCATCTGGACACGCCGTAATCTTCAATAAGGTTCGTTAATGTATCCATGTTGCGGATGCCGCCGCCCGTATCGACCTTCAGGCCGGTCTTGACGGCGATGTCCCTGATAACCTGATGATTTGTGGGAATGCCGGACTTTGCAGCATCCAGATCCACGATATGTATCCAGGAAGCTCCTGCCTCCTTGAACTCAAAAGCCTGTGCTATGGGGTCATCGTTATAGACTGTAACGTCATCGTACTTCCCCTGTCTGAGCCTTACGCACTTGCCTCCCAGAAGATCGATCGCAGGTAATATGATCATGCTCTTGTCCTCCTCGCGAACTTTGACAGTATGGCCAGACCGACCTCACCGCTCTTCTCAGGGTGGAACTGTGTAGCAAAGACATTTCCTCTCTCAACTGCACAGCAATACCTGATGCCGTATTCCGTTCTTGCCGCGACGACACTGTCATCTGAAGGATCGCAATAGAATGAGTGGACAAAATATACGAACTCACCCCCGCTAAGGAGACTGCCATTGCAGTCCACGAGAGAATTCCAGCCCATCTGCGGGACCTTAAGTCCTTTGTCTGTAGTCTCAGTAGCAGGAAAACGCCTGACCGTTCCGGGTATTATACCGAGGCCCTCGATAAGTCCGCCTTCCGCAGCGCCCTCTTCAGAGCCGTCGAACAACAGCTGCATTCCGAGGCATATCCCGAGGAAAGGCTTCCCGGAACTAACCGCCTTCTTAACGGCATTATCAAGCCCGCCTTCCTTAAGGTTAGCCATCGCAGGCGCGAAAGCACCGACTCCCGGAAGGATGACTCCGTCGGCATTTTGGATGACTTCAGGGTCAGAAGTGATGATCGCATCGTAGTGAAGCGCTGAAAGCGCTTTCCTGACCGATGCGAGGTTGCCCATCTTGTAGTCGACTATGGCTATCAAGTATCAGATTTCCTTTCCTGTAAGACGTGAGTAGCACTCTCTGTACTTCTCAGCTGTCTTGTTTATTATCTCTTCAGGGAGAGTGGGTGCGGGATAAGTCTTATCCCAGTCGAGGGTCTCGAGCCACTCTCTTAAGTACTGCTTATCAAAGCTCTTCTGTGCCCTGCCGGGTTCATAATCATTAAGATCCCAGAATCTTGAAGAGTCAGGTGTGAACATCTCATCTGCAACTACGAGCTTTCCGTCGATCTTACCGAACTCGAACTTCGTGTCTGCAAGGATCAGTCCCTTTGTAAGTGCATATTCGGACACCTTGTTGTAGAGGGCGATGGAAGCGTCTCTCAAAGCCTTCGCATCCTCCTGGCCGATCTTCTCGATAAGCTGCTCATATGTAATATTGATATCGTGGCCTTCATCTTCCTTTGTGGAAGGAGTGAACAGAGGTTCGGGGAGCTTATCGCCCTGGCGCAGTCCCTCAGGCATCTTGATGCCGCCGACCGTACCGCTCTTCCTGTATTCCTTAAGAGCCGATCCCTCAAGGTATCCTCTTACGATACACTCTGCAGGGAGCATCTTGACCTTCTTGACGAGCATCGATCTGCCCTTGAGTTCCTTTTCAAACTTATCAAGTCCCATGGGATACTCCTTGGGATCCGTGGTGATAACATGGTTAGGGATGATATCCTTTGTAAAATCGAACCAAAACGCCGAGATGGATGAGAGCACCTTGCCCTTGTCAGGGATAAGCTCGTCGAATACCACATCGAAAGCGGAGATCCTGTCAGTAACGATCATCAGGAGTGAATCGCCCAGATCGTAAACGTTACGGACCTTGCCCTTGATAAACACCGGCATATCGATAAAATCTGTGTCTTTGATCAACATATCTTTAATCCTCCTTCAAAGGAATATTTAGCAACATAGGAATTATGTATGATAAAGTCTACAAAATCAAGTTGTCGGATAGAGAATAAATCCGCCTCCGGGCGTCTCATTTTTGGTATATCCGAGATGTTCGAATATAGCGCTTATGTCACCATACATGTTGTCGATGTAGACTGCATCCGGCTTCCTGTCGGGAAAAAGCTCATAATAAGCAAACAGATTCGAGGGCTCATAGACCCATGCAAGGGACGTATATGCACCGACCTCCTTGCCAATGTCGGCATACAGCCAGTATTCATTCGTCATTACCAGGATCCTCCTGACCGATCCGTCTTCTCGGAGCGGCATGGTCTCACTTCTCTGGAATTCATATGTATCATATGACTGCTTAGATATCGTAAGTCCCTTTGCTATGCCATGATCAACATAAGTTGTCTCAAGTGACATGTCATTGTCAGCAAAGACAAAGTTGATGCGCCTTTCGCAGAGCATCATGAACAGGACTGCGAAGGCTGCTGTCAGTGACGCCGCCATTACCTTGAAGATAACGGTCTTACTGTCTGAACTGATCATTGAAGAGACGCACCTGACAGACATCACCAGCGAAGCAGCCGTTGATACCGTGCAGGCCGATGCTATCGACATGAATCCGAGGTTCGAAGTGAAGTGGATGCAGAATGAATACAGTATTCCCGGTATCCATACATATCTGAAGAGGACCTTGTTGATGTCGTCAGCAAACATGGCCCTGCAGTACGGTGCAAGGATGACCGGCGGGAACATGTAAAGATTTGCAACTTCCACTCCCTGGATGACATAGCAGACATAAATGGCCAGGACCAGCAGGAAATGTATCGCAAGCCCTGTCCTTACCGAACGCGGATTGTTCCTGTACCTGACGAACATGATCACGATCAGCGAAGAGACGATGGCTATGAGCGTGACATAAGACGACAGGGAGATCTCCATGAAGTAACCTGTGATCTTCTCCATAAAGTCTATTGCATGTTCATTGTCCTTGAACATCATGGGCACGGTCTTGAGATAATACTGCAGCGGTGCCGCCGACAGACATGTCCCCAGGAAAACGATCATGCTCGTGATGATGCCAAGGAAGGTAAAGAGCCAGATCCTTGTATAGCGGAGGTTCTTCCTGATCAGGCAGACAATGATCGATACGGTAAATACAAGATATGCAAATACCAGGAATGGACAGCTCATAACTGCCACAGAGAAAAGAACTCCTGATACGAAATACTGGAACCTCTCATACTTCCTTGCAGTCGCTATGATCACACAGGCCGACAGGAGAAACGCGATCCCGATCGTGTTGTAGTAGAGGGACATCTCTTCTGAAGGCACATACATCAATATCATTACGGAAGATATAACAGCACCCGTCAGGGACACTGACTTCAGCCTGTAGAATATGAACAGTGAGAAAAGGATCCAGAAGATCACGAATGCATATCTGCAGAACAAGACTATCCCTTCAGTACCGCCGCTGATCTTGTCAAACAGTCCCGCTACCGGGGTAAGGAGAAGAAAAGACAGCTGCGTTCCATGCCATTCGTGCAGGAGCATCTTATCGCCCCTCCAGAATCTCAATGCGGTCGAGATATGATAAGACTCTTCATAAGGGAAACCGTATCTGCATTTCCAGAACAGTGACACACAGGCCGCAATGAATATGATCACATATGCGATCAGGATATATCTGCCGAATCTTTTCTTATCGATCCCGGAGGAATTCACAGTACGCCCTTCGTCGATACTACCTGACCGGCAAATCTCTCGTCGATGCCGACTGCCTGTCTTAATGCCCTCGCAGTTGCCTTGAACATGGACTCGGCCTTGTGGTGGTCATTTACCCCGTAAAGGTTCTGAACGTGGAGCGTAATATTCGCATTATAAGCAAAGCTCCTGAAGAACTCCTCGAAGAGCTGCGTATCCATCGTACCGCACATGTCACCGGCAAACTCGGCATCGAACACAATGAAGGCTCTTCCTGAAACATCCACGACTGCTCTTGATAATGCCTCATCGAGAGGGATGGCTGCAGAACCGAATCTTGTGATCCCCTTCTTGTCTCCCAATGCCTGATCGAGCGCCTTGCCCAGAGCTATACCGACATCCTCGACCGAGTGATGAGCATCAACCTCGAGGTCACCCTTGCACGTGATCTTCATATCTATACCGGAGTGCTTTGACAGTGCAGTAAGCATGTGATCAAAGAATCCGATGCCTGTATCCACCGTGCTCTCGCCCTTGCCGTCAAGGTCGATCCATACGCTGATATCTGTTTCCTTTGTGGTCCTCTTGATCTCACCGGTACGTGCCATAACTTCAAAGCTCCTCTCTTATCGCATTAATCAAAGCTTCCATCTCGTCGTCAGTGCCTATCGTGATCCTCAGATAGTCACTGATCTTCGGTTTATTAAAGTACCTTATCAGTATACCCTTAGATCGAAGTCCGTTGTATAACGATTGTGCGTCAATTTGCGCAGGCGGTTTGGCCCATACGAAATTCGCCTGCGAATCCGTAAGTTCGAATCCGAGTTCCCTGAGCTTACCGGATGTCCACTTGCGTGTCCTGATTATCGCCTGTCTCGTCTTCTCCCAATACTCCCGGTCTAGAAGTGCTGCTTCAGCGACTTTCTGTGCTACCCTGTCACCCGGATATGAATTGAAGGAATCCCTGGCCATCGTAAGACCTTCAATAAGGTCTTCATCACCCATCGCAAATCCCATCCTGATCCCTGCGAGGCTGTAAGACTTTGACAGTGTCATCGTTACGATCAGGTTCTTATACTCGCCGATGAGCGAAGCCGCGCTTACATATCCTTCGGCAAAATCCGCATATGCTTCATCTACAAGGACCGGTACATCAGGATTTGCATCGAGTATCTTTCGAATGTCTTCTATGGATATGAGCTTCGCCGTTGGGGCGTTGGGATTGGCAAATGCGATGCCGCAGCAGTCCTTGCCGCAGTAATCGTCAGGATCAAGAGTAAATCCTTCACGCAGAGGTATGCTCTCAAATCTGACATCGTAGAAGGAGGAGAATACGGGATAGAAGCTGTAGCTGATATCAGGTACCAGGACTGACTTGCCCGTGTTGTACTCTTTCTCAAAGAATGTCTGCCAGCACAGCGCGAGGACCTCATCCGAACCGTTGCCGACAAAGACATTCTCACGCCTAAGTCCATACACCTTGGCCACGGCATCACGGACGATGTCAGAACCCGTGTTCGGGTATAGCCTGAGGTCGTCGGTATCAAACTCATCCATTACCTTGCGTACCGCAGGTGACGGGGGATAAGGATTCTCGTTCGTATTGAGCTTTATCACCTTCTGCCCGGGTCTGGGCTGCTCTCCTGCCACATAGGGCTGCGCCTGATTTATCTTTTTATTCCAGTATTTACTCATCTGTTAAACCTTGTTCTCAATGATTCCGCGTGGCAGGTAAGACCTTCACTGTCGGCAAACTTTGCCACGTCCTCGTATACTTCCCTGAGCGACTCTTCGTTGTAGTTGATGACGCTCATCTTCTTATAGAAATCACCCGTGTTAAGAGGTGAGAAGAATCTCGATGTTCCCGATGTGGGAAGAGTATGGTTCGGCCCTGCGAAATAATCCCCCAGCGGTTCCGGAGAATAATTGCCAAGGAATACCGCACCTGCATTGTTGATCTTATCGAGCATTGCATCAGGATCTTCCACACACAGTTCAAGGTGTTCCGGAGCGATCTCCTCCGAGAAAGCAACTGCCGTATCAAGGTTATCGCATACAATGATGGCGCAGTATGTCTGAAGCGAACTCTCGAGTATCTCCCTGCGCAGCGCCGCATCGGAACGCCTGTCAGCACTCTCCAGCACTTTACCGGCAAGTTCCCTGTCATCGGTAAGAACGATCGCTGATGCGATCTTGTCGTGCTCTGCCTGGCTCAGCATATCAGCCGCAACGAACTCAGGATCGGCAGACTTGTCAGCTATTATGAGGATCTCCGAAGGGCCTGCGAACATGTCGATGTCCACCTGACCGTATACAAGTCTTTTTGCGGTATTGACGAAGATGTTGCCCGGTCCGCAGATCTTGTCCACTCTCGGGATGGTCCCGGTTCCGTACGCCATGGCTCCTATCGCCTGGGAACCGCCGACCTTATAGATCTCCGTCGCACCTGCGATGGATGCGGCAGCCAGGATGACAGGAGCTATCGTTCCGTCCCTGCGCGGGGGTGTACAGAATACTATCCTCTTTACACCTGCGACTGAAGCAGGTATGACATCCATCAATACAGTTGACGGCAAGGGCGCAGTACCTCCCGGCACATATACGCCTGCCGTTGCAAGCGGCCTTACCCTTACTCCGATCCTGGAACCCTTTGCGGTGTCCATCATGAAGCCTTCCTCGCGCTGTCTCTCATGGAAAGTCCTGATGTTCTCTGCCGCTCTCTTGATGATCCTGAGCAGATCGGGCTCGATCGTATTTATCGCATCGTCGATCTCTTCCTTAGTCACTCTCATCGTGGCCGGGGTAAGATCAGCCCCGTCAAACTTTTTTGTGTATTTGAGAACAGCTTCATCACCATTCTCCTTTATGTCATCCAAGACTCCCTGAACGATCGACACGACATCGGACTTCTGCATCTTGTTGCGGAGTCCGAGCTGTTCACATACTTCCTTAAGATTCTCTGTTGTTCCTTCTATTAATCTGCAACGCATCTCATACCTCTTGGTCTGCCAACTGTTCTCTTATCTTCGCGATCATGGGCTTGATCTCGTCTGCCTTCATCTGCATCGATACGCGGTTTACGACGACTCTTGCGGATATGTCGGCAACAGTTTCGAGTACATCAAGCCCGTTCTCATAAAGTGTTCTTCCTGATTCAACGATATCAACGATGACTTCGGAGAGCCCTATAAGGGGTCCGAGCTCAACGGAACCATGGAGCTTTATGATCTCAACGCTCTCCTTCTTAACATCCTCGAAATAGTGCCTGGTTATATTGGGATACTTCGTTCCTACCCTCTTGTTGGGAACTGTATCGAGCCTGCCCTTGAGTTCTCCCGGACCGCAGACGCACATTCTGCAGTTGCCAAAGCCAAGGTCGATGACCTCATAAAGATCCCTTCCCTCTTCGAGCAGCGTATCCTTACCGACAACGCCGAGATCCGCTGCGCCGTACTCTACGTATGTAGGTACATCGGCGGGCTTTGCCATGATAAACCTCAGACCTGCATCCGCGTCTTCGAGGATCAGCTTGCGCGACTTCTCCCTGCCCGCGGATACATCGTATCCGGCTGCTTCAAGAATATCCAGTGCCTGCTCTGCAAGGCGTCCTTTTGATAAAGCTATGGTGATCATCCTTCTTCCCCCTCATTCACATAAAAACTTGCCGGAATATTGTTAAGGTCACTGTAACTGTCGAGTTCCTCCTCGCTTAAGCCGCTGCAGTCAAGGATAACTGACTTGTACTCGCTTCGCAGCGCTCTTGCAAGTGCGATCGCCTTTGCCCTTGCTCCCTTGATATTCCTGTCGTAGCCGACGATGGCGGAAGCCTGTTCCTTTGTGAACTCCAGGCCCTGACGCATAAGTGCGGTGATTGCAAGTGTCAGTGACATGGAAAAGCCCACAGCCTCCATCTTGCGGCCAAACAGTTCGGCAACGTTGTCATATCTTCCTCCTCCGAAGATCGGGAAGCCTACTTCATATGTGTATCCCTTGAAGATGACACCGGTGTAATACCCTTCATATCCAATGAGGCCCAGATCCACCGTAATGTACTTAAGATATCCGTACTCGTCCATGATGTCGAGGATCCTTCTGATATCTTCAAGAGCAGCCTTTGCATCGTCTGAATCGACTCTCTGTTCGAACTGATCTAGGACTTCATAACCTCCCTGGCATTCTATGAACATAAGGAGCGTCTCGGAATCACGGACATCAAGGCCGGCTTCTTTCGCCGTGCTGGCGATCGTGACCGAATCCTTCTGCTTGATCGCGTTACGGATCGTCTTCCTGGCTTCATCAGTAAGTCCGAACTCATCTGCTACCTTGTCAAAGAACTTGACCTGTCCTAATGATACCTGAAGGTCCTTGATACCGATCTCGAGGGCAGATTCAACTGCGAGCGCGATGACTTCGCTGTCCGCCTCAGCACCGGAAGCCCCCATGAACTCAACTCCGCCCTGGGTAAACCCGCTCTGCTTTCCTCCGCCCATCTGGTTGAAGCGGTACATGTTCTCGATATAGAACAGTCTTAACGGAAGCGGCTCATCCTTATAGAGATTTGCGGCAAACCTTACGGCGGGAACCGTACCGTCATATCTCGTGCAAAGAAGCCTGCCCTTCTGATCGCAGAACTTGAACAGATCCTCCGCATCTACAAGATCAGTCGATGTATAGATATCGCAATACTCGATGCCGGGAGTCTCAATCTCCCTGTAGCCCGCACCGGTGAAGACCTCCCTGAGCTTGCCCTCTGCCTCGCGCTTGAAGGCGCAGATCTCGGGAAGCTGATCCGTAAAACCGTCTGGTGTGTAAAACTTGTTGTTGCTCATATATTACTCCATTTGCGTATTTTACTTTAGTCTGCTAAAGTCTTTAGCGGACTAAAGTATTATAATAACCCGTTCTGTATTTGTCAAATCATTCATCAAACTTTTTTCTGATATTGTTTATGTCATCCATCGAACCGCCGCCATTATCGTCCTTGGCGCGCATCCCGCCTTTGTCTACCAGGCGCATGAATGCATCAACAACATCAGGTGTGAGCTGTGTTCCGGAGACCTCCTGGATGATGGATACCGCTTTCTCGAAATTCATGCGGCTTCGGTAAGGCCTGTTGGAATACATCGCATCAAAGCAGTCTGCAACTGCGATTATCTGTGCAACTCTCGGGATATCATCCCCCGTAAGTCCTCTGGGATATCCCTTACCGTCAGGACGCTCATGGTGGGCCCATGCGCCGATAGCGAGTTCGGGAAGGATGCTGATGCCCTTAAGTGCTTCATATCCCTTTTGCGCGTGAGCCTTGATCTGCATGAACTCTTCATCAGTAAGCTTGCCGTTCTTGTTCAGGACTTCCTGAGGAATACCGATCTTGCCGATATCATGGAGGAGAGCTATGTTGTAGTACCTCTCGACAGTCTCGTCATCGTATCCCAATTCCTCAGCCAGCTTCTTCGTATACTCCGCAACTCTGAAAGAATGACCGTTTGTATAATTGTCCTTCATATCGATCGTCTTTGCGAAAGCCTTGGTGATCTCACGGATGAGGATCCTGTCGTCTTCTTCCTTCTTCTTGAGCTTTTTGAGCTTGGCACGGATTATAAGGGCTGTTACGGCAACTATGGCAGCTATGCCTGCTACGGCGATGACCACATAGAACCATACCTGCTCGTAGATCGCTTTCGTCTTGACGATCCCGATCGAGTAAGAGACGGATTCATTGCCGGAAGGATCGAACACCTTCATTACGAAGTTATAATTCCCTCCGTCAAGGTTCGTATAGTCAACGGGTTCAAACTTGCTCCTCTGAAGCTTAACGGGATCCTTGTCAAATCCCTCAAGACAATAGGATACAAGGGGATTGGCCAGAGAATAATTATAGATATATCCGTGGATCGTAACCTTCATTACATTGTGCGGTATGGTGATCCTTCCGCTCTCATCAGGGTAGATCTTCTGTCCGTCTGCCTCAATGTACGGAACGTTCAGATTCCAGTCATAGGATAATCCGTTGCTGTGGTTGACATTGACCTTGGTGACTCCGCTCGTGCCCGAGATATAGAGATCCCCGTCTTCAGTCAGCTCGCTGTATGAGTTCGCTGTCGCAATATTGGCAAGGCCGTTATCCTTGCTGTAGAATGTCGCATTGATCTCTCCGTTCGCCTGAAGATCCTTCGTGGGAACGGTATAGATACCGTTGCTGCTCAAGACCCACATGATCTCATTATTGATCTCATACAGATCGAAATTGTTCGAATAAGGGAAGCCGTTGATGTTGGTCACATTCAGCGA
>Ga0310691_10002210_pt1 | contig 26635 bp, 19 predicted proteins | sample 176DNAGHGlowgp2_FD_203887 | JGI IMG/M metagenome (GOLD analysis project Ga0310691, IMG submission 203887) | Sheep rumen microbial communities from Palmerston North, Manawatu-Wanganui, New Zealand - 1766 DNA GHGlow gp2 (v2) (version 2) | ecosystem: Host-associated > Mammals > Digestive system >... | reverse complement strand
GTCACAGGCCTCAACTCGGCTATCATCCTGCTCTCGCTCAGCATCTGGGGCTCGCTATTAGGCATCCTCGGCATGATTATCGCCCTGCCTATGACCACACTGCTCATCAACTATTACCAGAAGTATGTCATCAAGCAGCGGTGACTCCGTTTTGTTAACCATTCATTCAACCCTTCACGGTGCGTTCAATAGTCTGACAAGCAAGCGCTTACCGTGAAGGGTTGATTTTGTGAACGACGCGAAGCGTATTTTGACACACCCTCTTATAGGGTTCTACGAGATTTTGTATGGGGCGTATATTCGTTTTTGGAAAACAGGGAAAAACAAGAAAAACAGGGAAAAAACAATGTAGACTACCAGCGTAAGGTTTTTATCGGTTTTTCCGGTTTTTATCTGTTTTACAAAAAACTATCCATCCACACGAAATCTTGCAGAACCATTTTTTTTAGTCATTACTTTGCAGATAATTCGCGGAAATGTTGTAACTTTGCATCCAACTATAGGACTGCGGGCGCCCTCGCCCGCAACAGGTGCGGGCTATAGTCGTCCGCGCTCCGAGGCAAACACTGATAATAACCATTAACTATATAAAAAGAGGTTAATCATGGCAAGATACTTAGACCCGAAAGCCGACCTGACTTTCAAAAAGATTTTTGGTGAGCATCCCGACTTGGTGATGAGTCTGCTCAATGCCCTGCTCCCCTTGGAAGAGGGCAACGAGATTTGTGACATCCACTATCTGTCGCCAGAGCGGGTGCCTCGGACGGAAGAAGGCAAGGACAGCATTGTCGACGTCTTTTGTGAGACCAACGACAAGCGGCAGTTCATCGTGGAGATGCAGATGTACTGGTCGAACAATTTCATGCAGCGGGTGCTGTTCAATTCGTCGAAGGTCTATGTGGGCCAGCTGAAGCAGGGCGAAAGTTTCAGCAGGTTGCAGCCAGTCTATTCGCTCAACCTGATTGACGACATCTTCGAGCCGGAAATGGAAGAGTTCTACCATTACTATCACTTGGTTCATGACAAATACACCAACAAAGTGATTGATGGCTTCCACCTCGTATTCGTAGAACTGCCGAAGTTTAAGGCGAAGACCGTTGCAGAGAAAAAGATGCAGGTGCTGTGGCTCCGCTTCCTAACCGAGATAAATGCCTATACCGAGGAAGTGCCTCAGGAACTGCTTGACAATCCCGAAATCAGCAAGGCCATCCGTCTTGTCGAAGAGTCGGCCTACACCCGTGTGCAACTCTTGGGCTACGACATGTTCTGGGACAGGGTGCGCCGCGACAAAGATATGGCTGATGAGTTGCGCGAGTTGCGCAAAACCAAGGATTTGCTGAATCAGGCGGAAGCCAAAGCTGAGCAGGCGGAAGCCAAAGCTGAGCAGGCGGAAGCCAAAGCCGAGCAGGCGGAAGCCCAGATGGCAGATACTATCAGGCGCATGAAGTCGCGGGGCTTTACCACAGAGGAGATTGCCGACATGACAGGCGTGGCGGCTAACGAAATAGAATCTCTATAGATAGATATCCGGGAAACTTGCGATTGCTGACCATGACCGGCAGTGTTGCTGACCAAGGTCGGCAGTGTTGCTGACCAAGGTCGGCAACTAAGGTGGCGCACAGGCCTTAGGTTCAGTAGGGGAAGCGTATCTTTGCAAATGGCGTGCTTCCTTTCCTTTCGCCATGGTCGGCAGATTTTCCTGATGCGGCTTCGACTGAACGATGGCGTTTGTAGAATTAACAACCCCTTCGCCGTAACCATTCGATTGTCTTGAAATAATAAACCCTTCACTGTAACCACTTAATAGTCAGTATGTTGTGGTTACTGTGAAGGGTTGAATGAATGTTGCTTTTATGCTTATTTGTTACTTCTTGACCTTGTATAAGCGGAACGACATGGCAGGTATGTTGTCGTTGACGGTGACAGCCTTCTTGCCGGCCTCAACCTGGGCGGTGCCGGCCTTCGGCGTGATCTTCTCAGGCTCATCGAGTGTGTTCTCGTCGTCGTAACTGCCGTTATGGCTCAGCGTCAGCGTCTCAGCCTTGTAGTCGCCCTTCAGGCCCAGCAGGTTGAGGGTGACGGGCTGCGGCTGCTTCGACGTGTTGACCACCTTTACCAGGATTTCGCCTGTGGTCTTGTCGCAGACGCTGGAGGCGAACAATCCGTCCTGCCCCTGCTGGCCGGCCACGGGTTTCCCCGCCATGGTCAGCGAGAGCACGTTGGTGCCCTTGTTCTGGGCGTACATCTGCTGCACGTAGTAGCTCACAGACTTAATCATGCGGAGGTTGTCGTACCATATCATGTCGGGGCGCCACTGCCAGCCGTCAACATGGGCAAAGAGCGGGGCGTAGGTAGCCATGTGTACGATGTCGGCATTGCGCTCGATACCAGTCATGAAGGCAGCCTCGTAGAGTGAGGTCTCAAAGTGGTTCCACTTCTTGCCCTTGCCGTGGCAGGCATACTCGCCGGCAAACACCTTCGGGCCCTTGCGGTCGTAGCTGTCGTAGCGCAGGGCGCCGCAGTTGGGCCAGCGCTGCACCTCGTCGCCCTCTGGGGTGCCGAGGAACCAGTTCTCGGGACGGTAGTAGTGCTCGTCTACGAGGTCGGCCTTCTGAGCCTTCATGGCCTGCCAGCCCTTGTCAAACATCTTGCCCTCGGAATCGGGGCCGCTGGTGCCGATAATCTTGATGGCGGGATACTTCTTGCGGATGGCCTCCACGAAGGGCTTCAGACGGGTGAAGTAGGGGTCGTCCCACTGCTCGTTGCCCACGCCGATATACTTCATGTTGAAGGGTGCGGGGTGGCCCATGTCGGCACGTATCTTGGCCCACTTCGAGGTGGCGGGGTCGCCGTTGGCAAACTCTATCAGGTCGAGGCAGTCGTCGATGAAGGGCTGCAGCTCGTCCATCTTGGCGTGGGCGTCGAGACCATTCTGGAACTGGCATGCCAGACCCACGCTGAGCACGGGCAGCGGCTCGGCGCCAATGTCTTCGCAGAGCTGGAAGAACTCAAAGAAGCCCAGGCCGTATGACTGGTAGTAGTCGGCAAAATAGCGGTAGTCGAAGGTGTCTTCCCAGCGGTTCTTGTTCAGCGGACGGTTCTCTACCGGGCCGATAGTGTTCTTCCACTGGTAGCGGGTGTCGAGGGTGGTACCCTCCACGATGCAGCCGCCGGGGAAGCGGAACACACCGGGGTGGATGTCGGCCAGAGCCTGAGCCAGGTCGCGGCGCAGGCCGTTCTCGCGGTTCTTAAACGTCTCCTTGGGGAAGAGCGACACGTGCTCCAGGGCCACAGGGTTGGGGCTGGAGAGGAAGATGCGCAGGTTGGCCTTAGGCTCGGTGCGCGACGACTTGATGGTGACCTCATATTTCTTCCAGTCCTTGCTGTCGACGTCGAGCTTCACCTCCGAGAAGTTCTGGCGCTCATACATGGCCTGCTCGTTGATCAGCTGCACGCGAATCTGCGACTTGCCCTTGGGAGCCTTGGCCCAGACGGAGAAACGGTATTCCTTGCCCTTCTCCACGCCGATGCCGAAGAAGCCCTCGTTCTGCAGGCCTGTGCGGCGCTCGCGGTGGCCGGGGTCGCTGAGCACGACGTAGTGGGGGCAGCGCTCAAAGGGACCGTCGTCTTCAAGCTCTACGTTGCCGAAGACGCGCCAGCCCATGTAGTGCTGGGGAAACTCAAAGGAGCGGTTCTTCACCAGCTCGCCGTAGAGTCCGCCGTCGGCAGCAAAGTTGATGTCTTCGAAAAACAGACCGTACATCGTTGACTGCACGGGAGCGCCCAGCTTGGTGGCCTTGATGTCCATCACGTGGCTCTGAGCCGAGGCCGACAGAGCGGCCGACAAAGCTACGGCGCAAGAGAATAGTTTTAGTGTCATAAAACAGGTAGTTTTTAATGTTAATAGTTTCGTGAGGTGCAAAATTAGTTAAAAAGTTAGGAAAAAGCAAAGATTTTCAGAAATTTCTTGTACTTTTGCAATAAATTTGCACAGCATAGATAAATTTTAAGCTAAACTTCGAGCAACGATGAAGACAATTTTAGTAGCAGAAGACAACGACAGTAACTACATTCTGATGACTTACATTCTAAAGCGCAGCTATCAGTATCAGCGCGCCCGCAATGGGCAGGAGGCTGTAGAGATGGCCGACAAGGGCGGCATTGACCTGGTGCTGATGGACATCAAGATGCCCGTGATGGACGGCCTGGAGGCCACGGCGGCCATCAAGGAGAAACACCCTGAACTGCCTGTTGTCGCCTTGACGGCCAACGCCTTCGACAGCGACCGCCGGCTGGCCATGGAGGCTGGTTGCGACGACTTCCTGTCGAAGCCCGTCAGCAGCGAGAAATGCCTGGAGGTCATCGCCCGCCTGCTGGCAGAGTGATGACCTACAGGTTACCTGCTGGCAAGTGATGACCTACAGGTTCCAGAGCCACTTGATGTTGTCTGCCGACATCGTCTCCACCTCTTCCTCTATGTTGTCGGGCAGGTTACAGAAAAAGTCGATACCTGTCCGGTGCTCCAGTTCGCGGATGCTGATGACGTAGTTGCCCAGGGGGTCGGTCTTGTGATTCTCGTTGCGATGCTCCACCCAGAAAGCCAGTGCCTTGTAGCCCGTGGCAGTGGTGCGCAGCAGAGCCATGAAGAAGTAGCGCGGCACGGGGATAAAGCCTTGTCGTGGCGTCGTTGACTTCTCGCGGTTGCTGATATACTCAATGATATTTTCCGGCGCGTCGATGGTGCCGCCCTTGGCCACGTAGAGCGTGTCGCGGGCCGTGGTGGGTGTCCAGGCGCGCACCTGGTTTTCCATCGACTGCCAGATGCCGGCGTTCAGATTGTTCACCTGCGGCTGCATGTTGGTCAGGAAAAACGTCTGGCGGTTGGCCTCGCGCGAGTATTTGCGGTCGGCATTGGGGCAGATGTGGCCGTGGTCGTAGCCCGACGACCAGAAGGGGTCGTAGTTTTCGCCCGCGGCGTTGGTGACGTAGTTCACGGCGTGCTGAGGCAGGTCTTCGTCAAAGAGGTAGCCGTCCACCACGCGGCTGTTGTTGCCGCCGCTGTTGGTGCTATACATCTGGTAGCACGACCAGCGCTGCGCCTTGATGTCGCTGTCCCACTCGGTAGAGAAGTTGATGCCGTGCTGGTCGTTGTTGGCGTGGATGATGACGATGCTGCTGCCGCCCTTCACGCGGGGAAACTCCAGTCGCGCCAGCGCCGGCTCCCGGCTGGCGTCGTTGCGGTTGGCGTTGCGCACGGCGGTGGTGCCCTCGGTGCGGTCGTCGTCGCTGCCGCCGCAGGCCAGCAGGGCGGGCGTAGCGAAGACTGTAAGTATCAGAAACTTCAGAAGGTTTTTCATGCTGGTTGTTGTTTGTATGTTTCAAAAATCCCTTTTTGCCGATTGATGTTGTTGCAAACGGGCTGCAACGGATAGTTGCAGCCCGCCAAGTGGTGTTGATGTCATCTTGTTATTTCTTCTCCAGCGTGGCGTCGTCGATGAGGGCATCCTTGCCGGAGGAATAGCTGGACTTCTTGGGATTCATGACGACGAGGCAGACGGTGGTCTCAGCGTCGAGGGTGAACTCATAGCTATACTTTGCCCAGCTGGTGGTGAGGGTGATGTAGTCGCCATAGGTGTAGGATCCCACCTTGCCGTCGGTCACGGGCACGTAGCCGGGGCGCAGCTGTGAGGCGTCGCCCGTAGTAGCCTTGGCATAGAACGAGAAGACGTAGGTACCTGCTGCCAGGGTCATCTCCTGACTGGCCAGGCGCTTGTTCGACGACTCGTTGCCGTTGATGTTGCACGAGCTGCTGCCGCCGTGGGCGTCGCTGCTCTGCGCGAGCGTGGCGCTGCTGGCCGTCGATGCCGACTTCCAGCCTGCGGGCACACCGTCGGCCCACGTTTCGAAGCCGCCGTTGGTCAGCGTCGTCACCGCTGTTTCGCCGCCACCAGGGGTGTCGCTGTCGCCACCGCCGGGCGTTGTGCCGCCCTCGATGCTGACGAAGTAGGCGTTCATGACCTCAATCTTGTCTTTGAACGAGCCGCGGTTGCCGATGATGGTCAGCTTGCAGCCGTTAGTGATGCCCTTTGCGGCCACCAGATTCTGGAACTGCTTCTTCGCGCCGCCCTTCTCGGAGAGCAGACCGTAGACGTAGACCGAGCCGCTGGCGTCTTCAAGGTCGAAGTTGCCATACTGGTCGCCGTCCTTCAGGTTCTTCACAGTGCCCGTCAGCTGGTACCAGACGTCGTTGCTCTCGGCGGCAGCGTTGAACTCAGCCACCGTGACCGTCTTCACCTCGCCGCCGGGCTGTGGTTCCGGCGTGTCGCTTCCGCTCTCGGTCTTGCCGTTGAGCGAGTAGAGGTAGGCCTTGCCCTGCACAGTCTCGGGCGTGTTGCCCTTGAAGTTGGTCACCTTACCGCAGACGATAACCTCGTCACCCTCCTGCAGCAGGTCGCCGGCGGTGTACTTCTTGTTGCCGAGGTAGAGGGCGCGGTAGACGGTGAACGCGCCGCTGGCCTTGCCGTCGTCGGAGACGGCGAACGTGGCGTTGCCGAACTGTGTGCCGTACTGCTCGGTGACGGATGCCACCTTACCTTTTATATATACGTCTTTGTCGGACTCCTTGTCGCCCACTTCCTTGGCGTATGCAATGGCTGCTGCGGCGTTGAAGGGGTCGTCGAGTGTGCCGGTGCCCTTGACCTCGCCAGCGGGCTCGTCGCTGCCGCCCTCGGTCACGCCGTTGAGCGAATAGAGATAGGCAGAGCCCTGTACGGTCTCGGGCGTGTTGCCGCGGTAGTTGACCACCTTGCCGTAGACGATGACCTCGTCGCCGACCTTGATCTGGGTCTTACCGCTGCTATAGCGCTGGTTGCCGAGGTATAGTCCGCGGTAGAATGTGAAGGTGTTGCCGCCGTTCTTGGAGTCGGACATGACGAAGGTGCCGTTGCCGAAGTTTGTGGTGTACTCCTCGGTGATGGAGGTGATGAAGCCCTTGATGTAGACTTCCTTGTCGGACTCGGCCTGGTTGAACGACTTGGCGTAGTTGATGGCGTCGGCTACGGTGTAGGGCGATTCCAGTGTGCCGTTGCCTTCGTAGGTGACTTCGGCCTTGGGGCCGACAGTTGGGGTGGGGTAGGGTTCGGGAACATCCTGACATGCGGTGAATGTCAGTGTTGCGATGGCCAAAGCCATCAGGCTGTTAAATATCTTTTTCATAATGCTGTGTTTTTGCTTATCATTTATCATTTATCACTTCTCACTTCTATTGCACAATCTCCACGTCCGACTCCTTGCGGATGAGAATCTGCCAGGTGCCGGCATAGCGGGTGGCGATGCCCGTGATGTTGACCTTGCGGGGTCGCTTGTTCATCTGGTCGTAGGGCAGCAGGTTGGCCGCAAACTTGGCGTAGGTGCTGGTGCGGATGACGAGCTTCGACGTTGGGTAGCCCGCAATGCCACGATTGACACAGCCGCCGACGATGGTGCCGCTGCCGTCGCCGGGGGCGAAGGTGCTGACGCCGTCGGCCTCGCTGAAGGTGACGTTACGCAGCGTGACGAGCTTGCCGCAGTGGGTGTTCATGTCCATGTCGACGTCGAAGTCGATAGGCTGTATGACGTTAGGGTCGACGGGTGCCGACGTAAACTTGAAGTGCTTCTGGAACACGTCCTTCTGCATGCGTCCGATGCTGGTGACGTTGTAGGGTGCTCCAATCTCGGGCTGCTGGCGGTAGCCGCCGATATAGAGGCCCTTGAGGTCGACGATGATTTCCTGACCCTCGGCCAGATAGCCGCTCAGGCCGCTCTCGTTGACGGCGACGATGATGGCGCCCGTCTCGTCCTGTAGCATAAACTGCTTGTAGATGTTGCCGCGTATGTCGTTGGCCGTCACGCGGCCGCGGATTTTCACGTTCTCCTCCACGAGCTTGTTCTCGTCGTTACTGGCGAACACGTTAGGATATTTCTGCTTCAGCTCGGCGATGGTGATGATACCGTCGTCGGTAATGCTGTTGTTGCCGTAGAGGTCGGCGCCGACGGGCGTGATGACGTCCCACTCGGTCTTCTGGCACGACGTGAATAGCGCAGCGCCGAAGAGCAGGGTAAAAAGTATCAGGCAAATAGCCTGCGGCCGTTGTCTATTGTAATGTCTCATAGCTTCTGATGATGTTTATTTTTCAATTTTTCAATTCTTCAATTCTTTAATCCTTCTCAGAAGTAGTATGTCACCATGAGCATGCCGTTGATGCCGTTGGCATAGAACTTTCGCGGACTCTGCTGGAACCTGTAGGGATTGTTGGTGCGCTCCTCCTCCTGCTTGGTGTCTAGTCGGTTCTGTTCCATGCCGCCGGTGCAGATCTTGATGTTGTTCAGCAGGTTGGTCATCATCAGGTTGAAGCCTATGCGGCGGCCGTGTTTCAGACGGAAGGTCTTGCCGATGCTGGCGTCGAGCATGAATCCGCCGTCGCCCTTGGCCTGTGCGGGGCTGTCGTAGGACTTTTCGCCGTCGACGATGCTCTTGGCTACCTCTGTCTCGCGGCGCGAGATGGGCGCGAAATAGAGGTAGGTATTGTCGTAGTAATTGCCTATGATGTCGATATACCAGAAGTTGTAGTGGAAGTTCAGGTCGATGCTTCCTGCCGTGAGCGGTGTGCCGCCCTCGCGCATGCCGTCGGTGATACAAAGCTCGTCGACGTAAGTGCCGCTATTTGAGAGCAGCATCCTCATGTTGGCGTTGTTGGTGTACTTAGCCTCGCTGACGGTGCCTAATGCCTTGACGTTCAACCACTCCGTGGCACGCACGTTGACGCCCAGCTCTACGCCATAGTACTGCTTGTCGATGTCGGAGAGCGAGACGTAGGCAAACGAGCTCTCAATGTCTGAGTAGAAGAGGCTCTGCTCGGTAACGTCGGTCATGCTGGCGTAGTAGGCGTTGAGGTTGGCGCTGAGCCACGAGTTCTTCAGTTGGTAGCCAAACTCGGCCGAGAAAATCTTCTCCTGCTTCAGGTCCTTGACGAAGTCGTTGTTGACCTGAGCAGCCGAGAAAGCCGTTCGTGGGGTGGGGGCTTTCCACTCGAAGCCTGCACCCAGCACTACGGCGTGGCCGCGGCCCAGGTTCAGGTGGGCGCCCACCTTGCCGCCGCCGTCGAGGAATTTGGCGGTGCCGCTCTTGCCGTAGCTGTTGTCGGGGGCCATGCCGTTGCGCATCTTGCCGTCGCGTTGCATGGTGATGCCGCTCAGGCGGCTTGAGGCGAAGAGGTGGGCGCGACCGACGTCGGTGGTGGCCGATGCCCACAGCTGTGCTTTGTTGACAATGAGGTTGTAGTCGTAGCCGAACTTGTCGCCCACGCCTACCTCACGGGGCTCGGCGCCGTCGTTCATGTCGTAGAACACCTTCGGCGAGAGCGAGCCGTAGTCCTTGATGGCGTAGGTGTTGATATTGTGGAACTTAGCGTTGCCCAGCAGGTCGTCCATCGTCTGGTAGTGATAGCCCACGTTGCGTGCCAGCTGCAGGCCGGCGTTCAGTGAGGTGGTTGCCGTGAGCTGCTTCTCCAGCTTGGTGGCCAGCGAGAATGTCAGTTGGTCGTCGTGGGCGCGCTGCACGTAGTACATGGCGTCCTGGCCGTTGGCAGCCATCACGCTGTTGGCGTAGTAGAGGCGGCCCCAGTTAATCTGGCGGTTGTCCTCCGATGCGCTCAGGTAGTCGTAGGCCGCCTGCCAGTTTTCCAGGGCGGCCTCGTCGCGGAAGAGCGTGGCCTCGGGGTTCCACACGTTGAAGTTGAAGCTCGGCATGAGGTTGTAGTAGTCGGGCTCGGGGTTTGTACCGTTATTATATGCCAGTCGGCTGTTGCTGAACATGGTGTAGCGGCCCAGGAGCGAGGTGGTGAGCTTCGACTGCTCGCCGATGGTCCAGTCCCATGTCAGCAGGGCTGCCGGTGCAAAGTCCTTGGCGATGCGGGCGTTGCGCTTCTTGCCGTCCTGATAGCCCCAGTTGGGGTTGTAGTTGTGGCTGTTGGCTATCCAGTACATCTCGTCGGTGGCGCCGCGCTGTGTGCCGCGCTGCGTGGGGTTGCCCCAGGTGACGAGGCTCAGGCGGTGCTGGTCGCTGAAGATTTTCTCTGCGCCGAGGAAGTAGCTCAGCGAGTTGTACGACGTGCCGTCGATGTAGCCAATGCCGTTGCCCCATCGGTAGGTCAGGCTACCGGTGAAGGCCCATCCGTTCTGCAGCACGCCGCTGTTGTAGGTGTACATGGCGCGCACGTTGTAGGCGCGGTTGGCCAGTGCGATGGATGCTCGCTGGCCTGTGGCAAAGCTCGACGGACGGAAGTTGTAGTTGCCCGATCCGGCGAGGCTGCTCATCGAGTAATTGTTGTCTTCGAAAGGCAGCGACGACTCGCGGCCGCGCGTCTGGTTGTTCAGACCGCCAACGAAGGAGTAACTGAACTGTCCGCGCTCCAGGTCGTTGACGGGGTTGCCGTTGATATACATGTCGTTGTACTTGGCCCCTAAGGCGCGGTACTTGAATCGGGCGGGGCTGAAGCGGTAGCCCACCTCGTTGGCATAGACATTGCGGTTGCTGCTGACGATGGTGGTGGTCTGCGCCGTCGACTCGTCATCGGCCAGCTGCGCCTCGGTGAAGGTGAACGCCGTCTCGTCCTGCAGGTCGGTGGCCGTAGAGTCAACAGGCTCCTGGGCCAGCGCCGTCCACGGACAGCAGAGCGCCAGCAATGCTAATTTCAGCGTCTTTCTCATAAGCTGTGATTTCTTTGGTTAGTATTTATTCAGTATTTTTTGCAAAGTTAAGGAAAAAAAGCGAGAGCGGCAAAACTTTTTTAAGAAAAGTGCAAAAGTTTTCAAAAATTTGTGTATCTTTGCGCAAATTATTACTGACCGACTATGAAGAAAGCCTTGTTTTTCATGGCGCTCGTGCTGCTGCTGACCACGGGCGCCTCGCGTGCACAGAAGAAATTCTCGGTGTACGGCGTTGGGTTCTATAACCTGGAGAACCTCTTTGACACCTGCCACGATGCAGGCAAGAACGACTACGAATACCTGCCCGGCGGCACCAACAAGTGGACGGGGCTGAAGTATAGCAGCAAGCTCAAGAACATGGCGCGCGTGCTCTCCGAGATGGGCACCGACAAGCTGCCGGGCGTGGGCTGTGCCGCTATCGGCGTGAGCGAGGTGGAGAACGCCATGTGTCTGACCGACCTCTGTGCTCAGGAGGCGCTGAAGGCTCGCGGCATGAAGTTTGTGCATGTGGAGGGACCCGACCAGCGCGGCGTTGACTGCGCCCTGCTCTACAACCCCAAGCTGTTCAAGGTGAGCAACGTCAAGCTTGTACCTTATATATATATATTGCCGCAGGACTCTGTGCGCGCCACCCGTGGATTCCTCACCGTCAGCGGCACGCTGGCCGGCGAGCACGTGACCATCATTGTCAACCACCTGCCCTCGCGCGGTGCCACCTCGTTCTATCGCGAGGAGGGCGGTCGCCAGCTGCGACTCGTCGTCGACTCCTTGGTAAAGGACGACGCGGCGGTGAAGGTCATCGTCATGGGCGATATGAACGATGACCCGCAGGACAAGTCGATGGCCGAGGCCTTAGGGGCTAAGCGTAAGATAAAGGACGTGCCCGACGAGCCCGGCGGACTGTGGAACCCCTGGTGGGATGTCCTCGCCTCGGGCACCGGCACCCTGCAGTACGACGGCAAGTGGAACCTCTTCGACCAGATTATCGTCTCTAACGGACTGCTCGACCGCGACGGCAAGAAAGACTATCGCGAGCTGAAGTTCTGGCAGTATCAGATATTCAGCCGCCCCTACCTGTTCCAGACCGAGGGCCGCTATAAGGGCAACACCCTGCGCACCCATGCCGGCGGCGCATGGCTTAACGGCTACAGCGACCACCTGCCCACGGTAGTGTATCTGATCAAGGAAAGACCTTAAAGGTTAGCTAGGAGCCAGCCTAAGTAGGCAAAGAATGCGAGCGACAGGACAGCACCCTCCCAGCGGGCAACCGTGTATTTGGTGTACGAGAAGCCCCAAACCAAGAGCATGCTGACAACCATTACCAGCAGGTCGACGACAGTGATACCCTGCAGCTCCATGGGCGTGATGGTGGCCGTGAGTCCTAAGATGAGCAGGATGTTGAACACGTTGGAGCCGATGACATTGCCGATGGCCATGGCCGACTGTCCCTTGCGGGCGGCGACGACGCTCGTGGCCAGCTCGGGCAGCGACGTGCCGCCGGCGACGATGGTCAGACCGATGACGCCCTCGCTGATGTTGAGTTCGCGGGCTACACTCGTAGCGGCGTCGACAAAGAGATTACTGCCGAAGATAAGGCACCCCAAGCCAACAACCACCCACAGCAGGCTCATCCACACATTGACAGACTCTGCCGCCGCAGCCTCGTCGGCACCGTCTTTCTTCAGTGCTACCTGGAACGTGTAAGCCATAAACAGGGCAAAGCCCGCCAGCAGAATGAGGCCGTCGAGGCGGGTGATGATGTTGCCACTGATGTCGACTGCCTGCCAGCCATCCATGCAGATGACCAGCAGCGCCACGGACGCCATGACGGCAAAGGGAATGTCCTTGCGCACCGTACTGCGGCTGATGACCATCGGTGCTACCATGGCCGAGCAACCCACGATGAGCAGCGTGTTGAAGATGTTTGACCCCACGACGTTGCCCACGGCCATGTCGGGCGTGCCCTTCAGTGCCGATACCAGGCTGACGAACAGTTCTGGTGCCGACGTGCCGGCAGCCACGATGGTGAGGCCGATGACAATTTCAGAAATATTCATTTTGCGGGCAAGGGCTGAGGCTCCTTCCGTCAGACGGTCGGCGCCCCACAGTACGAGGGCGGCGCCAACGATGATCAATACAATGTTCAGTAGCATACGATTATAAATGGATAGCGGCAGGCGCGTCGCCCGCTTGCTGGTTTGCGGCTGCAAAATTACTCAAAAATTTTGAGTATCTGATGGAAATATGGAAAAAAAGTCCTAACTTTGCGCCGTCGTAACAAAGTTGTAACCTGTCAGCGTACCAAAGCTGTTGACGGGCGAGGCTATAAAGCAACTACAGTCATGGAGATTATCATCAAGGATATTGACCACATTCGCGAGGCTGCCCGCGAGTTTATTAACCATATAGGCACCCGCCGCGTGTTTGCCTTCTACGGCCACATGGGCGCTGGCAAAACTACGTTTATCAAAGCTGTCTGCGAGGAACTTGGTGTCAGCGATGTGATTACCTCGCCTACCTTCGCCATTGTCAACGAGTATCAGGTGGCACCCACCACCCAACAGCCATCACCCATCACCCAACAGCCATCACCTCAAGTCATATTCCACTTCGACTTCTACCGTATCAAGAAAATCGAAGAGGTCTATGACATGGGTTATGAGGACTATTTCTACAGCGGGTCGCTATGCTTCATAGAGTGGCCAGAGTTGATAGAAGAACTCCTGCCTGAGGATGCTGTCAAAGTGACCATCAGTCAACAGACCGACGGGCAGCGTATTGTGACACTGTAGTCTGTGGACTATGGCGATGCCGACAATGCAGCGGTCACCAATCATTACTTCTTGATTTGTGACTTCTTGCGTTGGTCGTGGTCGAGTATCACTTTGCGCATGCGCATCGACTGGGGCGTTACCTCCACGAGTTCGTCTTCCTTGATATACTCCAGACACTCCTCAAGCGACATCACCGTCTTGGGAATAATGCGCGCCTTGTCGTCGGTGCCGCTGGCGCGCACGTTGGTCAGCTGCTTGGCCTTGCAGACGTTGACCACCAGGTCGTTGTCGTGTACATGCTCGCCCACGACCTGACCCATATACACATCCTCGCCGGGGTCGATGAAGAACTTGCCGCGGTCTTGCAGCTTGTCGATGGCGTAGGCAAAGGCGTTGCCCGTCTCAAGGGCTATCATCGAGCCGTTGACGCGGCGCTCAATCTCGCCCTTATAGGGCTGGTACTCCTTGAAGCGGTGGGCCATGATAGCCTCGCCCTGGCTGGCGGTGAGCACGTTGGTGCGCAGGCCGATAATGCCGCGTGAGGGTATGTCAAACTCTATGTTGGTGCGCTCGCCCTGGCTCTCCATGCTGGTCATCTCGCCCTTGCGGCGCGTCACCATGTCAATCATCTTAGAGGCAAACTCCTCGGGCACGTTGATGGTGAGCTCTTCGATGGGCTCGCACTTCACGCCGTCCACCTCTTTATATATCACCTGCGGCTGGCCTACTTGCAGCTCGTAGCCCTCGCGGCGCATGGTCTCGATGAGCACACTCAGGTGGAGCACGCCACGGCCGGAGACTACCCACTTGTCGGTAGAGTCCTCAAACTGCTCTACCTTCAGGGCCAAGTTCTTCTCCAGCTCTTTCTGCAGGCGGTCGTTGATATGTCGCGAGGTGACAAACTTACCCTCGCGGCCGAAGAACGGCGAGTCATTAATCGTAAAGAGCATCGACATTGTAGGCTCGTCGATGGCTATTGGCGGCAGCGCCTCGGGGTTCTCCAGGTCGCAGATGGTGTCGCCAATCTCAAATTTCTCTAGACCGATGACGGCGCAGATGTCGCCGCACTCCACCTGGTCGGTGCGCTGGTGGCCCATGCCGTCGAAGGTGTGCAGCTCCTTGATCTTGGTCTTCTCCTTCGTGCCGTCGCGGTGGGCAATGGTTATCTGCTGGCCGTCCTTCAGTGTGCCGCGGTGAACGCGGCCCACGGCGATACGGCCCGTATAGCTGCTGTAGTCGAGGCTGGTGATGAGCATCTGAGGCGTGCCCTCTATCTGCTGCGGGGCGGGAATCACCTCTACAATCTTGTCAAGCAGATAGGTGATGTCCTGAGTGGGCTTCTGCCAGTCTTCGCCCATCCAGCCGTTCTTCGCCGAGCCGTAGACGACGGGGAAGTCGAGCTGGTCTTCGGTGGCGTTGAGCGAGAACATTAGGTCGAACACCATCTCGTAGACCTCCTCGGGGCGGCAGTTGGGCTTGTCAACCTTGTTGACCACGACGATGGGCTTGAGGCCGATTTCCAAGGCCTTCTGCAGCACGAAACGCGTCTGCGGCATCGGACCCTCGAAGGCGTCGACCAGCAGCAGACAGCCGTCGGCCATATTGAGCACGCGCTCCACCTCGCCGCCGAAGTCGCTGTGGCCCGGGGTGTCGATAATGTTAATCTTGGTGCCTTTCCAGTTGATACTCACATTCTTGGAAAGGATGGTGATACCTCGCTCCCGCTCAAGGTCGTTGGCGTCCAATACTTGGCTCGACAGGTTCTGTCCCTCGCGGAAGAGGTTGCCTGCCAGCATCATCTTGTCCACGAGCGTCGTCTTGCCGTGGTCTACGTGCGCAATAATTGCTATATTCCTGATGTCCTGCATAAATGGTTTGTTGAAATCGGCTGCAAAGGTACGAATAAAATCGCAAACATCAAAGCTTCAGCCACGAAAAAAGCGTAAGCCGTAGCGGCTTACGCTTGTAATAGAGCTGTTGTACGATTTGGTTAGAACGGAATCTTGTAGCCCAGAGTGAGCTGGAAGACGCTGTTGCGCATTTTGTCGTCGCCGCTGTCCTTGGCAATGTTGGAGATACCGATGTTATAGCGGGCGTCGATGACGAAGTCGCTAATCTCATACGACAGGCCTACGGGAATAGAAAAGTCGATAGTCTTGAAAGCGTCCTTCAGGTCAATATCGTCATGCTTGGCGCGAGTCCTGATACCAATCTGCGGACCAGCCTTGATGGCTAGACCGGGGATGATGTAATAGTTGGCCAAGATGGGGATGTTGAGGTAGTCCACATTCGTGTTGTTGTCAGCTCCCTTTGTCTTGCTGCCCTGAATGGCATAAATCAGACCGGCCGACAGGCCAAACTGCTCGCTGATGTCATAGCCAAACTCGGCACCGGCGGCGATACCTACCTTATACTTCTGGTTTTGCACATCACCCACAAACTTGGTGAGATTAGCACCAACCATCGGCTTGATGTACATGCCCTGAGCGCTGGCGCTCAATGTTGCCATCATGGCAACAACTACTAACATTAAAATCTTTTTCATTTTTGTAAATTTTTGATGGTTAAACAAATTGAAAAAATGTTTCTAAATCCGTGCAAATATAAGAAAAATAATTGATTAGTGTGTTGAAACAGATGGAAAAAATGTATTACGTTAATTATTATTAGCGTTTAGGGCGCTTTTTGTAGTCTATCCATTAATTAAAGTTAAATATTTAGTTGCGGCAGTAAATTCTTCATTCTTCATTCTTCATTCTTCATTAAATATTTGTACCTTTGCACCCGCATTCGACGAAGCCCCCGTCAGTGATGAAGGCGGCAAGGGCTTTTGAAGGATGTTTAGTATTAACAATTAACTCATCAAAACCATGTATTTAGACAAAGAAAAGAAGGTTGAGATTTTCAGCCAGTATGGTCAGGGCGCTACCGACACCGGTTCTGCCGAGGCTCAGATTGCATTGTTCACCTATCGTATCAAGCATCTGACGGAGCACCTGAAGAAGAACCACAAGGACCACGTCACCGCCCGCTCGCTGACGATGATGGTAGGCCGTCGCCGCAAGTTGCTGAAGTATCTCTACAACATTGACATCAACCGCTACCGTGCTATTGTGAAGGCTCTCGGCCTGCGCAAATAATAGAATAAGGTAACAGAAGTATGAAAAATGAGAGCGCATAGGGTTTTCCCTATGCGCTTTTATCATTTTCCCTCTTGCGTAATTCATAATAATGCGCTATCTTTGCAGCAGCGAAACCAATAATAGAAGTATCACCTTTAATAGTACACGAATATGAAGAAATACTACTTCCTGCTGCTGACGGCTATGATGGCTCTCACGGCTACCGTTTTCACTGCCTGTGACGAAGACACCCAGATAGGACTCACCCTGGAGGGCACCTGGCGTGGTAATATGTATGTTTATACCACATGGAACGGCAACCGCTACAATGTTACCGATACGGAAATCACCTTCCTGTGTGATGATTTCCATTGGACGCGCGGCTACGGCTACTGGGTAGACTATTACTCCAATGCCCCCTGGGACTATGTGGCCAGCCATATCGATTGGCAAGTGAGAGGTGGTGAAATCCGTATCTACTTCCGCGAGGAGGGCAGCGAGGCCATTATCCGTAGCTATCGGTTGAACGACAACCGGTTTCAGGGTACACTCTGGGAAAACGGCCAAGACATAGACTTCAACCTCTACCACGTTGCCAGCCCCCGTCGCAGCTACGATCGCTGGGGCTACGACGGTTGGACCTATTATCGCTCGCGGCAGATGCGGGAAACGGCCGGTAATGATTCTATTGCTATTGACGACGTCCCCGTCAGGCACTTTGGAAAGTAGCTGTTAATCTATCTTCTTTAAGATGTTGTGGCGCACGTAGGCGTTGTGGCCGTAGACGGCTACCACGCAGAAGCAGATAAAAGGAATCGTGAACGAGAAGTTTGTAGCGGGAATGCCGGCAATGGTGGGGAAGGTGTCGATAATGAATGCCTGTAGCGGCGGGAACACCGAACCTCCGAGGATGGCCATAATCAGTCCGGCTCCGGCAAACTTCACGTTCTCGCCCACACCGCGCAGGGCAATGCCGTAGATGGTGGGGAACATCAGCGACATGCAGCCGCTGACAGCCACGAGGCAGTAGAGACCGTAGCGGTCGGTGAACAGGATGACGCCGATGAGGGCCGTGGCGCCGATGATAGCCAAGATGGAGAGCAGGCGACCGGGCTGTATGTACTTCAGGAACCAGGTGCAGATGAAGCGGCTCACGGTGAAGAGCACCATGGCCACGATGTTATACTGCTGTGACAGAATTTCGGCGGCTTTCTCGTCCATACCCTCGGCCATGAATACGCGCGTACCATATTGTATAATAAACGTCCAGCAGGTGACCTGTGCGCCGACGTAGAAGAACTGGGCGATGACGCCCTCGCGGTAGTTCTTGATTTTCGACAGTTCGCGCAGTGCCTGTCCCAACGACTTCTTGGCCGGCGTGTCGCTGTCCATAGGCATCTTAAGTAGCTTGATGGCCAGCAGCAGCAATAGGGCGATGGCGCCGATGTAGATATAGGGCTGGATGAGCACACCCAGATCGTGTTCTTTCACCAGGTTGAACTGCTCCAGGGGCAGTTCCCGGCGCGCTTCCGACGTCATGGGGCTCATCTGTGCCTGTACAAACTGCATGGCCACCCACATGCCTAAGAGGTTGCCTATGGGGTTGAAGGCCTGCGCCAGGTTCAGGCGCTGCGTGGCCGTCTCCTCGCTGCCCATGCTGTAGATGTAGGGGTTGCAGCTCGTTTCGAGGAACGACAGTCCGCAGGTCAGTATAAAGTAAGCCATGAGGAAGGGGAAGTAGTAGCCCGTCATGCGGGCGGGCAGGAACAGCAGTGCGCCGGTGGCGAAAAGCCCCAGTCCTAACATGACGCCTGCCTTGAACGAGTAGCGCTGGATAAACAGGGCGGCGGGGAAGGCCATGACAAAGTAGCCCAGATAGAAAGCCACCTGCACCATGGCGCCCTCGGTGACGCTCATGCGGAATATCTTGGAAAATGCTTTCACCATAGGGCTCGTCACATCGTTGGCAAAACCCCACAAGGCGAAGCAGGCGGTAATCATGATAAAGGGCAACAGCAGGTTGACACCATTCTTGGTTAGTAATCCTTCTTTTTTCATGTTCTTATTCTTTGTTTGGTATTAGGTCGGCGACAAAAGTAGTAAAAAATAATCAGAATCATGCAAGTTTTGGAAAATAATTGCTACTTTTGCACAAAGAAAATATAAAACCGATGAAGATACTCCTCTCTTTACCCCCAAATCTGGTGGACTGTTTCCACGACATTACCGGTCTCGACCGTCAGAAATTCTTTTGCACCTGCGACCCCATAGGCCACCGCTTAGGCAGTGGCGGCGGCACGGTGTGGCTGCTGCAGCAGAGCTGTATAAATGAAGAATTAAGAATGATGAATGAAGAATTTGCTACCGCCATGCCGTCATCATTCAGTCAGTGGCTGCCGAAAGAGAAGCGCATACTTGTTCATGCCGGCGGACAGAGCCGCCGGTTGCCGTCGTATGCCGTCAGCGGCAAGATTCTGATGCCCGTGCCCGTGTTTCGATGGGAGCGCGGCCAGCGGCTGTCGCAGACCCTGCTGGACCTGCAGCTGCCCCTTTACGAGGAGCTTATGGGCAAGAGTCCTGACAGCATCCACACGATGGTGGTCAGCGGCGATGTGCTGATCCGCACCACGCAGCCTCTGCCGCCGGTGCCCGATGCCGACGTGGTGTGCTATGGTCTGTGGCTGCCCGCCACTACGGCTAAGAACCATGGCGTATTCGTCAGCAGCCGCCGTTCGCCGGGGGTGCTGAAGCAGATGCTGCAAAAACCGTCGGTAGAGACGCTGACGGCACTGCAGCGCGACCACTATTTCCTGACCGACATCGGCCTCTGGATGCTCAGCGACCGTGCCGTGGAACTGCTGGCGAAGAAGAGTGAATCTTCACTTTTCACTCTTCACTCTTCACTTAAAGAATACGACCTCTACGGCGAGTTCGGCTGCTCACTGGGCACCGACCCTGTGATTGACGACCCTGAGCTGCGTCAACTCACCGTGGCTATCGTGCCGCTGCCGGGCGGTGAGTTCTATCATTTCGGCACCAGCCGCGAGATGATCTCATCGACGCTGGCCGTGCAGAACCTCGTCACCGACCAGCGCGAGATTATGCACATAGACCGCAAGCCCCATCCCAGCATCTTCGTGCAGAACGCCGTGACGGAGATGGCCTTTACCGAGGAGAACCGTAATATCTGGATAGAGAACTCGCACGTAGGCAAGGGATGGCACCTGAGCCATGACCACGTGATTACCGGTGTGCCCGAGAACGACTGGGACATCACCCTGGAGCCCGGCGAGTGTATCGACGTGACGCCCGTGGGCGAGAGCGACTACGAGGTGCGCCGCTACCGTATCGACGAGCCCGTAGACAGCAATGCCCTGGCCGAGCGTGCCAACCTGAGGCGCCTCTTTGAGCAGCGGCGCTGTTTCAGGGCTAAGAACTGGCCGGCACTGGCCGCCAACTGGCCGCACTCGGTGTTCTACCAGCTTGACCTGGCCGACGCTGCCCGTCAGTTTAAGGCAAACAACATACCCCTGCCGCCACCGCTGCCCGACGATGCGCCGATGATGACGCGCATCCACGACGCCATGTTCCGCGACGACAGCGAGCGGGCGTTTGCGCTGCTGAAGAAAAGCCTCACCCCAAACAGCCTCACCCCCGACCCCTCTCGCAGGGGAGAGGGGAGTGATTACTCTGCTACAGATACTGCCGTCAAGCATACCACTCCCCTCTCCCCTGCGAGAGGGGTCGGGGGTGAGGCTTCTTTTTCCGACCAAATCGTCTGGGCGCGGTCGCCGGTGCGCATCGATATTGCCGGCGGGTGGACGGACACGCCGCCCTACTGCCTGATGGAGGGCGGCAACGTGGTAAATCTGGCCATCGAGCTTAACGGACAGCCACCGCTGCAGGCTTACGTCAAGCCCTGCCGTGAGCCGCATATTGTGCTGCGCAGCATCGACCTCGGCGCCACGGAGGTGGTGGAGACCGCCGAGCAGCTGACCGACTATAACAAGGTGGGGTCACCATTCTCCATTCCCAAGGCCGCGCTGACGTTGGCGGGTTTCACTCACCATTCCTCATTAAAAAGGCAACTTGAGGCCTTCGGCTGCGGCATTGAGCTGACGCTGCTGTCGGCTATCCCTGCGGGCAGCGGCCTGGGTACGTCGAGCATTCTGGCTGCCACGGTATTAGGGGCACTGAACGATTTCTGTGGCTTAGGCTGGGACAAGACTGAGATTGGTCACCAGACGCTCGTCCTGGAGCAGCTGCTGACCACCGGCGGCGGCTGGCAAGACCAGTTTGGCGGCATCCTCGGCGGTGTGAAGCTGCTGCAGACGGAGCGTGGCTTCGACCAGACGCCCACTGTGCGCTGGTTGCCCGACGGACTGTACACACAGCCGGAGTATGCCCAGTGCCACCTATTATATTATACCGGCATCACGCGCACGGCGAAGACCATCCTGGCCGAGATCGTGCGCCGCATGTTCCTCAACGAGCACGACCAGCTGCGGCTCCTGCGGCAGATGCGCCAGCACGCCCTCGACATGTTTGAGGCTGTCCAGCGTCAGGACTTCCGCCTGATGGGGCGCCTCGTGGGACGCTCGTGGCAGCAGAACCAATTGCTCGACAGCGGCACCAACCCGCCGGAGGTGGCGGCGCTGACAGCCCTCGTCGACGACCTCTGTCTGGGCTATAAACTGCCCGGCGCCGGTGGTGGCGGCTATCTCTATATGGTGGCCAAAGACCCGGAGGCTGCCGTCCGCATCAGGCAGACACTCAATGCCCACCGTCAGAACGCCAACGCCCGCTTCGTAGACATGACACTCTCGAAGATTGGCTTGCAGATCAGCCGCAGCTGAACTTCGGCAACGCGGCGTTTAGGTGCTTGAATTACTTATGTATTCACATGGAGTTTAGGACTATTGTTGATATTTCCCGTCCGGGGTTTGAGATAGACCCCTGCGAGCCGATGCTCTTCGTGGGGTCGTGCTTTGCTGACAGTATAGGGCGGCGCTTCCGCGAGGAAGGCTTCCCGGTCGTGGTCAATCCCTACGGCGTGATGTACAACCCCGTTTCGGTGCTGCACAGCGTAGAGCGGTATTGTCGCGAGATGTTGTGCGATGCCGCTGATGACGGCTGGAAGCGATACAGCGCCGACGTCTGGCCTCGTGTGGTGTTTATCACCTTAGGCACCAATCACGTCTATCGTGAGAAAGCCACCGGCGAGATTGTAGACAACTGCCAGAAACGGCCGCAGAGCCTTTTCCAGGAAGAGCTGCTCACGGTGGACGAGTGTGCTGCTGTTCTGCAGCAGGCTGTCGACCTGCTGCGCACCCGCCGTCCCGACGTGCGGGTGGTGTTCACCGTCAGTCCCATCCGCTACCGTAAGTATGGCTACCACAAAAACCAGCTGTCGAAAGCCACCTTGCTGCTGGCAGTGGATAGGGTTACTAGTTGTCCTAGTAAGACTAGTCAAACTAGTCTTTCTAGCTACTTCCCAGCCTATGAGCTCGTCATGGACGAGCTGCGCGACTACCGATTCTACGCGCCGGACATGCTGCACCCCTCGCCGCAGGCCGTAGACTACATCTGGGAGCGGTTCGTAGACAGCTACTTCTCCGCCGCGGCTAAAGCCTATCTGGCCGAGTGGCTGCCACTACGACAGGCACTATCTCATAAACCCTTCCAACCCGACTCGGCGCAATATAGACGTTTCTATGAGGCAACACGGCAGCAACTGTCGGCCTTTATGGCGAAATATCCGAATTTCATAAATCCCATAACTACACCCCAGAATCCTTATGAGTGAACATAAACTAGTCTAACTAGTCACACTAGTCTGACTAGTTAAACTAGAGAATTCTCAACCTCCCCCAAAAAAGAAAAGATTAAAGCTATCTATAAAAATGAACTACACAATAGAAAAAATCACTACATTCATCGGCGCCCGCCGCTATGGCCATGCTGATGCCAACGTCAGATGGCTGCTCACCGACAGCCGCTCACTGTGTTTCCCTGAAGAAACTCTTTTTTTCGCCCTGCGCACCAAGCGCAACGACGGGCATAAATACATCGACGACCTCTACCGCCGCGGCGTGCGCTGTTTCGTGGTAGAGACTCTGCCACCGTCGCTGCAGGGAAGTTCATCGGAACAGCTTCAGGAGCAGGCAACATACGAGGGTGCCAACTTCCTGAAGGTGCCTTCCACGCTGGCCGCTCTGCAGCGTCTGGCCGAACGCCATCGAGACGAGTTCGACATACCCATCGTGGGCATCACCGGCAGCAATGGCAAGACCATGGTCAAGGAGTGGCTCTACCAGGTGCTTTCGCCAGACCATGTTGTTACACGTTCGCCCAAGAGCTATAACTCGCAGATAGGTGTACCTCTCTCTGTCTGGCTGCTCAACGAACAGACGCAGATAGGACTCTTTGAGGCAGGCATCAGCCAGCTGGGCGAGATGGAGGCATTGCGTGACATCATTCAGCCCACTATTGGCGTGCTGACATCCATCGGGGCTCCCCACCAGGAGAACTTCCGTTCGCTGGAAGAGAAGTGTATGGAGAAACTGAAACTTTTTCACGATGCCAAGGTTATCATCTACAACGCCGACGACGACCTGGTCAGCCGCTGTGTGCGTCGGTCGGGGTTCAAGGGCAAGAAGATTGGCTGGCGCCGTGACGAGCTGCTGCCTGCCTACCAGTTGCCTTTCAGCGATGAAGCCTCTATAGAGTGCTCGCTGGCCGTGGCAGCCACCGCCCTCTACCTGGGCGTTACGCCGGAACAGTTGGCCGAGCGCATGGCCCGGCTGGAACCCGTGGCCATGCGACTGGAAGTGATGGAGGGACAGCACGGCTGCACGCTCATCAACGACTCTTACAACTCCGACATCAATTCGCTCGACATCGCCCTCGACTTCATGTCGCGCCGTGTGGACGACCAGCGCCGCCGCACACTGCTGCTGAGCGATATTCTGCAGAGCGGACAGCGGGCTGAAGAGCTATATAACGAGGTCAACAGCCTCTGCCAGAAGCGCGGCGTAGACAAGCTGATAGGTGTTGGCCCGCAGATCAGTGCCCATGCCGCACTCTTCAGTATTCCTGACGCTTCGTTCTTTGCTACTACCGACGAGTTCCTGCGTAGCGATGCGCTCCGTCGGCTGCACGATGAAGTGGTGCTCGTCAAGGGTGCCCGCTCCTTCGGCTTCGACCGCATCACCGAACGGCTGGAGCAGAAGGTACATGAGACCATCCTCGAGGTGAACCTCAATGCCGTGGTCAACAACCTGAACTACTACCGCTCGCTCCTGAAGCCTGAGACTAAGCTGGTGTGCATGGTCAAGGCCGATGCCTATGGAGCCGGTGCCGTGGAGGTGGCCAAGACCTTGCAGGACCATCGGGTGGACTATCTGGCTGTGGCCGTGGCCGACGAGGGCGTGACTCTGCGCCGCAACGGCATCACGCAGAACATCATGATTATGAACCCTGAGATGACGGCCTTCAAGACCATGTTCGACTGGGATCTGGAGCCCGAAGTCTACTCCTTCCGGCTGATGGACGCGCTCATCCATGCTGCCGAGAAACAGGGCATCACGGGCTGGCCCGTACACATCAAGCTCGACACCGGTATGCACCGCTTAGGCTTCAATCCTGAGCGCGATATGGACGAGCTCATACGCAGGCTGAAGTCGCAGAACGCCATCATTCCCCGCTCCGTCTTCTCTCACTTCGTGGGCAGCGACAGCGACGATTTCGACCGCTTCTCCGCCATGCAGTTTGAGCTGTTCGACCGTGCCAGCCGCCAGTTGCAGGCTGCCTTCGACCACAAGATACTGCGCCACATGGACAACTCGGCAGCCATCGAGCACTTCCCCGAGCGGCAGATGGACATGTGCCGTCTGGGCCTGGGTCTCTACGGCATCGACCCCCGCGACAACAGTGTGCTGAGCACCGTCTCAACGCTGAAGACCACCATCCTCCAGCTGCGCCATGTACCCAAGGACGAGACCGTAGGCTACAGCCGCAAGGGCATCCTGCAGCGCGACTCTGTCATCGCCGCCATTCCCATAGGCTATGCCGACGGGCTGAACCGCCACCTGGGGCGCGGCGCCTGTTACTGTCTGGTCAACGGGCAGCGGGCCCCCTACGTGGGTAACATCTGCATGGACGTGGCCATGATCGACGTCACCGACATCGACTGCCGCGAGGGCGACAGCGTGGAGATATTCGGCGAGCATCTGCCCGTCACCGTGCTGAGCGACGTCCTGCAGACCATCCCTTACGAGGTGCTGACCAGCATCAGCAACCGCGTCAAGAAGGTCTACTTCCAGGATTAACGCACCACCTTCCTGCCGTTAACGATATAGACGCCGTGCCGCAGCGACAGCCAGTCAGTGCCCGCGGCACGGCCGTCTGTGGTATAATATGTAGGCTGCTGGTGCCGCTCGTCGTCGGTGCTGACAGTAGTGATGGCGGTAGCCGTGGTTGGCGCGCGGTAAGTGAAGGCCATGGTGCCGTCATTATGCTGCTTGATGTCGACGATAGCGCCCTGCATCAGCTTCGTGCCCTGCGAGTTGACATTCCAGAGGGTGGCGGCGGGCCTGGAGGTGGCCGTCAGCGAGTCGCGCTTCGAGAAAGGGTAGAGCTGTGGGGTGCGCTTGTTGTTGCTGGCATTGAAAAACGTTACCCGCGAGTGGTCGTTGCCGCAGGTGTATCCCAGTTCTAAGGCGTCTTCCAGGGAAATCACACTGTTGGGGATGTTGTTCTCCCATACTTCCTTGTCGTAGTCTATATGGGTGATAAGCAGGCCGGTGGCGGGGTAGTTGGTGTCCCATCCGTAGCGCTTGCGGTTCTCTATCATGTAGTATTCGTCGGGCTGGGCGTCGTTGTAGATGATATACGTGTCGCCGCCGAGGCTGATAGGCTGGATGCTGTCCACGGTGACATCCTCATTGCCAAGCACGATGGGCACCTGCCATCCGCAGGCCATCTTCTCGTAGGCCGAATAGCCCACGGGGCAGAAGCTGCTGCCGGCGTAGTTGCCTTGGTCCATGACGTCGAAATTGCCCATGCCGTCCTGTCCGCTGTTGACGGTGTCGTATAAGTCGGGCAGTCCTAAGCAGTGTGAAAACTCATGGCAGAAGGTGCCTATACCGTTGATGCCGCCTGCCGCCCGCAGCTCGTTGGCGCAGGCATAGACATTGATACGCATGCCGTCGAGCACGAACACACCCGTTGGCGACTCATCCATCGTCCACATGTGCGGCCAGATGAGCTTGTCGGCGTTGCTGCCGTAGCTGTCGGCCTCACCCTTGCCGGCATACACCACGAACACCTCGTCCACCTCGCCGTCGCCGTCCCAGTCGTAGTTGCTGAAGTCTACCTCACTGTCGGCGGCCTCGCACATCTCCTTGGTCAGCTGCTCGGGGCGCAGGTCCAGCCCCAAGTCGTCGTTCACGCCGTAGTACGACTCTTGGTGTGCCGCCGTGTAGGGGCCTACAACGTCGAAGGTCAGTTCAAACAGCCCGCCCGACTGGTCGCGGAAGTAGTCGGCGGCACTGCCACGGAACCCTTCCGAGGTGGTGTAGCCCGGCTCGTTGAGAATCATCAGGTATTTGTCGGCGTCGTGCCCGCTTTTGAATGTCGTCTCGGGAAACTCTGCCAAGATGACCAGTCCGCGCTTCTGGCCTATATAGGGGCTGATGGCGACGGTGTCCTCGTGCTGGCGGCTGAGCATGCGTGCCGCCGTCATGGGGGCCGTGCGCCGCGGCGTGCCTCGCCAGCAGCCTACGCCGCGGTGGAGGGTGGAGGGTGATGGGTGATGGGTGTTGGGTGATGGGTGTTGGGTGATGGGTGATGGGTGATGGGTGATGGGTGATGGGGGGGGGAGGCTGGCCGTTGCCGTTGCAGCAGTTAGTAGTAGGGCTGTCAGTGTAGTCAATATCCTGTTTGTCATCTTGTTGATAGTCATTAAAATGAAGTTCCGAGGGTACAAAGTTA
>Ga0310691_10002209_pt1 | contig 26635 bp, 26 predicted proteins | sample 176DNAGHGlowgp2_FD_203887 | JGI IMG/M metagenome (GOLD analysis project Ga0310691, IMG submission 203887) | Sheep rumen microbial communities from Palmerston North, Manawatu-Wanganui, New Zealand - 1766 DNA GHGlow gp2 (v2) (version 2) | ecosystem: Host-associated > Mammals > Digestive system >... | reverse complement strand
CTCCCACAGCATCTGCGCTCGGCACTCGGAATTCCTCACTCTTCCGTTGCCGCTTGACACTACCTTGAGGCGGCTTTCCCAGATTTCATGCGGCTTTGCAGCCACTTTTTATGTGGGAAGTTTTAGTAAAAAATCCGTTTCATGGTGAAACGGATTTTACACATTGATATAACAGTTGAATTGTAGTATAATAAAAACTGCGATAAAATATTTTTACTTTTTTGCATTAATCTTATTTTTCTAACTTTTGTGCTCCGAGTATACGCCACTTCTGTTACTATTGTAGTATTCACTACCGATTACTACACATATTAAAAATCAAAAAGGTTAAAACCACCATGGGAGAAATTTATAGTATCCCCCTTTAGGCTTTATGGTAAACGTGAAGCCTGTTATAGATTATCTTGATAGGCAATAGTTAATATTTAATACACGTATCGGCTTTAATCAGTTTTCTCCCGTCATTGGGAGCCAGTGCTCACACTGGCGTAGCAATCCGCCCGCCGGAGGCACTAAAGCACTCAGAAATCCAAACTGGCCGCGGGGAGTACGTATTGCCACACCAGTAACAGGCGGGAAGCTGTTTCTTGCTGAGTTAAGCCGATACCCATAATATTTAATAATAAATATCTATTGAAACGCATGTCAGTCACATTGTCAATAATACGGAGCGGAAAAAGGACTACTATTTATGAATAAATATATATTCTTTGCAATCTGTTCATTTCTTGTTAGTGTCTTCCATTTTTATGAAGAAAGAATTAGCATTTTTCTTGCCATATTAGTTCCATTTGTAGTCGCATATATAGAAGCTATTGATCGCCGACAATTGATTCGCGTCGTTCTTGTTATAGCTTTTGTTGTAATATTGATATTTATTTATATAATAGGATCTATTCAAAACGATGAGGATATCAGAAGTTTAATAATTGATACTTTGACTAATGTAGAAATACCAGTCCCAACATTAGCTTATAGTCCTGTGCCTGATTCTTTAACTCCGCCGATTTATGGATGGGACAATACACCTACTTTTGAATCTAATACTCCTGTACTATATCCTTCAGCACCGCCGATTTATGGATGGGACGATACGTCTACTTTTGAACCTAATACTCCTGTACTATATCCTTCAGCACCGCCGATTTATGGATGGGACGATACGTCTACTTTTGAATCTAATACTCCTGTACTATATCCTTCAGCACCGCCGATTTATGGATGGGACGATACGTCTACTTTTGAACCTAATACTCCTGTACTATATCCTTCAGCACCGCCAGCTTATGAATGGGATAATATACCTACTTTTGAACCAAATAATACTCCTATAGATACTCAATTTCCAGTCGAACAGGCTGCCTTTTCAAATTGGTATTATAATACTGCTACAATAGAAGACATAAGAATTATAATAGAATACCTGAATGCAGAGGTCGCTTATGATAGAGTTGGCATTTATGGTGCTATAGAATATCCAGTTAACGATACCTGTCATTATTTTTATCACCAGGATTCTACTAATATTTACGCCCTTTCTGATCTTGTGAAGACAATAATGGAAACAAATATTGATTATAATCATTGCGGGCCATATAACATCTCATATCTGTACTGGAATGAGGAGTATGTCATTCAATTATCTATGCAATATATTGGGGAAGATTAGGAATCGGCATAAGCCGATAACTCTTAATTTGAAAACGGTGATCAGCGATCAGTATATGATATAGAGTATTTTTAATGTTTATAACTAGGTAACTATTCAGCCAATTCCATTCTAAAGAACAAAGTGACGAAGAATCGTATTCTTTTTCGCTGTTTTCATTAAAGATCCATCGCTAACGCGAAGCCATGACATGATGGACTGTGATTATAACGTAAGTCCCTCAAACTATAAACAAAACGCACAATATGAAAAGAGGGAGGCTTGTACACGATTTTAGTACAAGCCTCCCTCTTGAATTGACATGTTTTGTTTTCAATGGTACTGCTTATTTTGATTAAGGTTATACATTTCTACACGCCCTGGTACTTGGGTGTTCTCGGCTTGTGTGCTATGCGCTGCCTCGCATAGAGTGATGTATTTTGGCACACAGACACCAGTGAGTGTTGTGCATTAGCACACATTGTTTCAAATATTTGAAGTGAATAAGCAGTTTCCCATCAATATTATATGCGTTTTCCGGCCTTGATTATCAAGGGTTTTCGGGTTTGCGTGCTAAGAACTTCCAAGCTTAGGTCATGAGGATCACCCGGTCTGCGTATTTTCCGTGGGCCTCGTAGTCGTGGGCGGTGTAGAGCAGGCCCTGCTGGTCGGCGCTCTCCTTGGGGGCGATGGCCGTCGAGACCGGGCAGCCCAGAGGGTGCAGACGCTGGGAGGCGCGATTGACAAATTGGCTGTAGCTGTCGCGGTCGAAGGGGTAGATGTACTCGAAGTTGATGTTCAGGCCGTAGTAGTCCTTCTCCCTGATCTGGCTGACGACATTGTCCAGCAGCCGCGCCTGCACCCCTTCGTCGGTGAGGACGGTGTGGGCAAGGTCGGAGGAAAAGCCGCCCGTCTCGCCGAGGTTCGTGATGGTCAGCAGCGGCGCGGTCTGGCCCGCGTAGGCCGCCTGTATGAGCCGCTCGTCCGCGATAGGGCGCAGCTCCCCCTCGGCGGTGACGCTGTGGGAGAAGGGACAGAGAGTGGTAAAGTACGGCATGGTTTCCGTCAGCACCGATTGCTGGACCGTGGGGTAGACATAAGCGTTGACCTCGATCTGCTCCCGCACGTCCTCGGCGGGGCCGGGGACAAGGAGGCTCTGGCCGATGACAAGGCGCGAGGGGTCCGCGATCTGGTTGAGGCGCGTCAGCTCCTCCACTGTGGTTCCGAAGCGGCGCGCGATGGCGTAAAGACTGTCCCCCGCTCTGACGATATAGATCTGCATAATAACAAAAGCTCCTTTCCGAAACGGACTGTTACCAGTGTATTCCGGAAGGGAGCGGGTTTTTCGTGTCGGCTGTCTGTGCGCAGGGGATGGGTATGCCCCTCCCGGGTGGGGATGGGGCAAAGGGGCGGCAGAGGACCGGCGTTCGCGCCGGAAGCTCTGCCGGGGTCGAATCGTTTTGCCTGCGGAAGGGACATACCCTTCCCCTGCCTTTAGAACCAATATGTTTTATTTTTGCACATCTTTTATCTCTTTTCAACTGCCTGTTCCAGATCGGCAAACCAATTATTTACATTTTTCTTGCTTTTATCGCCGTTCCGGATTATTATAAACATAATTCTAGAATGGGGGGTGTATTGCGTGAATACTCTGTTTGCCGAAACCCTGCGGAAGCTGAGAATGAAGAAGGGGCTTTCGCAGATCCAGCTCGGAAAACAGCTTTTTGTCAATCATTCCACCATCGCCCGCTGGGAGAGCGGCAGCCGCCTGCCGGATACCGCGACGATCCCCCGCCTCGCCGAATGCCTCGGGGTGGACGCCAACACACTGTTCCAGCTCGCGGCGCAGAGCGACGAATCGCCCAACGTCATCATGGTGGACGACAGCAAGGTCATTCTCACGGAGGGGCTGGCCGTGCTGGAGGAGGTCCTGCCGGACGCCGAGATCAAGGGCTTTATCTGGCCCCAGGAGGCGATCGACTACGCAAGGGCAAACCGGGTGGCGCTGGCGGTGCTGGATATCGAGCTCGGCAACAGCAGCGGCCTTGCGCTCTGCCGCACACTGCTGGAGATCAATCCGCGCACAAACGTCCTGTTCCTGACCGCCTACCCCGACTACTCTCTGGACGCGTGGGGCACTGAGGCCTGCGGCTTCATGCTCAAGCCCATCACGGCGGAGGGCGTAAGGCGGCAGCTGCAAAAGCTGCGCTATCCGTTTTTGACGGGAGGCATGGATGCGTGAACGACTGGAGCTCAGTCTTCTATTATACCCTTCAAGGCGCGGCGATGCTGCTGTCAGCGCTGGGACTGTGGTTTTCCCTTATCATGCCCGGCGTCAACCCCTGGAGCAAGCGCTTCTTCCTGAGCTTCTTCGGTGTTCTGATGCTGTGCTGCTATGCCGCCATCGTCGAAATAGCCCTCTTGAATAACGGTATCTCCGGGCTTACCTACAGGTTTTCCTTGTTTATGACGTCCCTGCTTATGTCGCTGCCGCTGGTCATGCTGACAGCTTACCTGCTGCACGCCAGCGGAGAGCCCATAAACAGCAGCCCGCTCTTCCGCATCGTGCTGAGCCTGTGGGTGTTTACGATCATCCTGATGGCGGGAACTCTCTTCAACGATCGCTTCTACACGATCGGCCCGGATATGGAGTTTCTACGAAAGCCCCTGTACCCGCTGCTGATCCTGCCACTGTGCGGGATCATGGTGCTCAACCTGGTCGGCACGATCAAAAGGCGCGCCAGGCTTTCCCGCAAGGTTTACCTCAGCTTCCTTGTCGCCATTGTGCCGATGACGACAGCACTGTCGATACAGATATTTCTCAACGCCTTCGCGTTCGTTGACATCAGCCTCGCACTGTCGGCGCTGTCGATGTACGGTCTCATCCTGTCCGACCAGATCGAGCGGAACCAGCGCTACCAGCAGGAGATCGCCCATCAGCGCGCCAGCATCATGGTCCTGCAGATGCGGCCCCATTTCATCTACAACACCATGACAAGCATCTATTGTCTCTGCGGCCAGGACCCGCTGAAGGCCCGGCAGGTCGTGCTGGATTTCACCACCTACCTGCGTAAAAACTTCACCGCCATCGCAAGCTCCGATCCCATCCCCTTCTCCGCCGAGCTCGAGCACGTGCGCGCCTACCTCGCGGTTGAAAAGGCCCAGTATGAGGACAGCCTGTTCGTCGAATACGACACGCCCCATACCATGTTCCGCGTGCCGCCGCTGACGCTGCAGCCCGTCGTGGAAAACGCCGTCAAGCACGGCCGCGATCCCTTCGCAGGGCCGTTTCATATTTCCATCCGCACGCGCAAAACCGATTCCGCCAGCGAGATCACCGTCTCCGACAACGGTTCCGGCTACGATCCCGCCGACGACAGCGAGCCGCATATCGCCCTCAACAATATCCGCCAGCGCCTGGAGATGATGTGCGGCGGAGAGCTCACGATCACCCCCAATGACGGCGGCGGCACCGTGGTGAGGGTGACGATCCCCGACAGCGCGGCCGTATAGCCGTATCCTTAGCCGATCATCCTGCGTGCGCGCGGTATGGCCGTTTCCGCCGCAGCAAGCAGCGCGCCGCCGGGCCGCATGTTTCAGCAGATGCCCACTTGCCGCCGTTTTATCGGGAAGCAGGGTTTGATCCCCGGTCGCCGCGATTGGAATGATCATGAAGTTTCAAAAAAGGAGGGAACGCCCGTCCATATAAGAAGACCGTAAATCGTACACACTCATGCAAGCAACAGTAATCCAGTTAAAAAACGAAAGGAGTAATTGTATGAAAAAACTGATTTCCAGCCTGCTGCTGATCGTCATGCTGCTGTCCATTTCCACCTGCGCTTATGCCGAGCCGCTGCAGCCCATTGCGACAAACGACGCGCTGACCGCGTTTCTGGATGAAACGGATCTGAATACGCAGGATCTCGTCATGCAGAGCCAATACGGAGCCATGACTTCCGATCTGCTGATCCGCTTTGGCGGGGATACCCTTCACATGATCAGGCGCATTAACGATGTGGAGGCAAGCCATATTCAGCTCAATCCCACCGGCATCTATCTGGGCGCCGGTGACACGGTGACGCTGCTGCGTTACGCCACCGTCAACACCGTCACGGCGGAGATGGCCAAAGCCCTGGACGCCATGCTGGAGCAGGCCGCCCAGAACGCCCCCGCCATCCCCGAAAACCAGCAGCTCAGTGAGGCAGAGATCAGGGCAGCCGTCAACAAGCTGGCCATTCTTGCAGCCGCGGCGGCCGCTCAGGAGCAGGCTGACGCTGTCACCCTGAACTCCGCAGCGATGTCCTTTGCCCACAAGTTCAAGCCGGAATACATTCTGGACGTGAAAGAGGAGTACGGCACACGTCAGATCACTCTGCGCAGCGATGCTTTTGCCAGCGCTGTGGCCGATGCGGTGGACGAGATGCTGTCGAACCCGGCCCTGGCAGAGCTGGCGGATCGGCGCGCTGCGCAGAGCGGCGACAGAAGCTTTGCCGAAATCCAGAAGGACTGGCTGGTGAACCGGGAGTCCATCCTGAATTCCATCCGCAGCATCGAGAGCACCGAAACGGTCGGTGAAGACGGTCACCTGACCTCCCACTTCCAGATCGGCGAGGAGTTTTCGGCGACGAAGATCCTGATGTGCGATACGGATGCCTGGATCAACGCGGAAGACGGCGAGGCGGAAGCCACCGTCGCCCTGGGCTTCAAGAACGAAGATCCCTTTATGACATACGCATTTGAAGCCAATCCGTATTCCTACTGGGAGAAGCAGACCCTCAAGGATTCCACGGTGGAGCTGCAGCTGGACTTTGAAGACGGCAAAGTCACCGACGGAAATATCGTCACCGTGGTCGACGGCAATGAAGAGCTGCGGGCAAACTTTGGTCAGTACTATCTGAATATGCGCGGGCCGAAGGGCGGCATCAGCACCTCTGTACGCGAAACCTGGACGGGCAAGACCCGCTATGAGATGGTTGCGGAAACCGCCGACGGTGAGGAAAACACCATCATCGTTGACTACTACCAGGATGGCGACAGCCTCGTCTGCGAGCTGAACGCCAATGATTCCGACGAACCGGCGATATACAGAATCAGCAGGGTCGACAAAGAGAACATCGAAGACCTGACCGCTTCCAAGAATATCACCGAGATCACCGCTGACACGATCAACGCGGAAATGGAAAACATTCTGAAGATGGTAGTACCGGCACAGCCGGCCAACGCCGAAGCAGCAAAGTAATCGAACGGGAATCCCCCGGATCTTCGCCGGAAGGCGAAGACCCGGGGGATTCTTTTGTTCCGGTGCTGCCCGTTTTTTGGACGGAGTGGAGAAAGCTTTACATCACATTTCGTACTTGACCCAGTGAACCGCTTGCAGCGAAGCGGTCTGGACGTTGACAAAAACGCCGTGCAGCGTATCGAGTCCGGGCAGCGCTTCGTGACAGATATTGAATTACTGCATCTCTGCGAGGTGCTGCATACCCCGCTCGACAAGCTTTTGTGTTCGGAGGAGTAAGCTTACGGGAGGCAAGAGACATTCCTTGCATGAACAGAACGTGCGAAAAGTAATTACATTGTATTGACACATCATCGTCTGCCTATTATAATAACTGCAAGGAGATGATCGTAATGGATTCAAACTTCAACGTTGTTACCGCCCCGAAAACCGCAACCTTTCAAATGCGGATCAATCCTGAAGTAAAGCGCCGGGTTGAGGCTGTCTACGCAAAACAGGGGCTTTCCTTTACTGATGCCGTCAACATTTTCATTCAGCAATCCCTCAATGACAACGGCCTCCCCTTTCTCGCCTCTCCCGAAAATGCGGATTTTATGCGGGTAAAGGCCATGCGCCGCCTCATGGATGAGGCGCAAAAGGGTTGGGATTCCGCGGAAAAGGAAGGCTGGCTGAGCATAGAAGCTCTGGAAGCGCAGCTTGGTTCAGAGGATGAATAAGGTTTTCATTTCCCCCGAGGCCGGGCGCGATCTGTCTGAGATCAGACGATACATTGCAATAGAGCTGAAGAATCCAGTTGCAGCAAGGAAAAGCGTCCATGAGATTCTGGAGAACATAAAACCTCTTGGCCGCTTCCCGGAGCAGGGACCATCGGTCGAGGCGCTTACAGGCTTTCGGACAGATTTGCGTATATTGCTGTGCGGAAACCATATTGCGATATACAGGATCGAAAACGAAGCCGTTTTGATATCCAGAATCGTAGATGCCCGGCAGGATTATATGCGTATCCTGTTTGGCAAGGATTATCTTGAATGAGCGTGTTGCAAAAAGCGTGTCATCCTCCTAAAAGGCATAGGGATTCTAAGCGGCAAGCCGCCAAGAATCTCTAATGTTCGCGTAAGCGAAGGATCTTTTCCTAATAGTTTGCAAAAACCCTCCAAAGAAAGATCCTTCGTCACTTCGTTCCTCAGGATGACAAAACGATAAACATTTTGCAGCGCGCTCTCTTTTTTCCCATTGTGTGAACAGAATGCGAATTCTTCCCGCTTTGTTTGCACCTTGCGCCAAGCTGTGATATAATGCCTTCAAATATTTCAGTTTCTGGAGGCTTTTATGGATACAAGCATCATCCCCGAACGCAAGGACATTCCCGAGGAATATACCTGGGACCTGCGCGATATTTTCCCCGATGACGAGGCCTGGCGGCAGGAGCTTGAAAAGCTCGGCGCCATGGGCGATGCGGTCACCGCCTTTGCCGGTACCCTCGGCGAGAAGCCGGGTCGGCTGCTCGACTGGCTCAAGCTCCTCGACGAGATCAACGTCCGGCTCGAAAAGCTCATGGGGTACGCAAACTGCAAGTCCGACCAGGACACCGGCAACAGCGTCTATCAGGACATGCGCAGCAAGGCGGTCGCCTGCGCCGTGAACCTCTCCGGGCTGAGCGCTTTCTCGACCCCCGAGATCCTGGCCATCCCGGACGAGGTGCTCGACCGCTTCTATGCCGAGTGCCCGGCGCTGGAAGAATACCGCCGGAGCCTGACGAGCACCCGCCGCATGCGCGCTCACACCCTTTCCGCCGAGGAAGAACGTCTGCTTGCCGCCGCCGGGGAGATGTCCGATGCGCCGGAGTCCATCGTCTCCGCCCTGAGAAACGCGGACCTCCGCTTTGCCGACGCCGTCGACAGCGAGGGAAAGCGCCATCCCCTCTCCGCCGGGACCTACGGCCCGCTCATGGAGAGCGACGACCGCGCCCTGAGAAAGAGTGCCTTCGACAACTGCTACGAGGTATTCGGCGAGTTCAAAAACACCATCGCCGCCACGCTTGACGCCCAGTTCAAGAAGCTCCGCTTTTTCAGCAGCGCGCGAAAATACCCCTCCACTCTCGCCGCCGCCCTCGACAGGACCGAGGTCCCCGAGAGCGTGTATCTCAACCTCATTGAGGCCGTGCATCAGAATCTCGACAAGATGTACCGCTATGTGGCCCTGCGCAAAAAGCTGCTGGGCGTGGAGGAGCTGCACATGTACGACGTGTACACCCCCGTGGTGAAAGATGTCGCGGTGAAGATCCCCTACGACGAGGCAAAGAAGACCGTGCTCGAGGCGCTGTCCGTTATGGGTGAGGACTATGTGGCACTTTTGAAGGAGGGCTTTTCCTCCCGCTGGATCGACGTGTACGAAAACCGCGGCAAGCGAAGCGGGGCCTATTCCTCCGGCGCGGCCCGCCCGCACCCATACGTGCTCTTGAATCACAAGGACACGCTGGACTCCATGTTCACCATCGCCCACGAGATGGGCCACGCCCTGCACAGCTGGTACTCCTGCCACAACCAGCCGGTCAATACCTCCGACTATGTGATCTTCGTGGCGGAGGTGGCCTCCACCTGCAACGAGATTTTGCTGATGCGGCACCTGCTGGGCAAGACCGCGGACGTGAAGGAGCGGGCCTACCTCATCAACCACTTCCTCGACCAGTTCAAGGGCACCATCTACCGCCAGACCATGTTCGCCGAGTTTGAGCTGGAAATGGGCCGCATGGCCGAGGCGGGCCAGGCCCTGACCGCCGACGCGCTGTGCGAAAAGTACCTCGCCTTAAACAAGCTCTATTTCGGCCCCGACATGGTCAGCGACGAGCCTATCGCCCTTGAGTGGGCGCGTATCCCGCACTTCTTCTATAACTACTACGTTTACCAGTACGCCACCGGCTTTTCCGCCGCCGCGGCCCTGGCCGAGCGTATCCTGACCCTCGGGGAACCGGCGGTACAGGATTACAAGCGCTTCCTCTCCGGCGGCAGCAGCACCGACCCCATCTCCCTTTTGAAGATCGCTGGCGTCGACATGTCCACCCCCGAGCCCGTCAACGCCGCCCTCAAGCTCTTCGGGGAGCTGGTGGAGGAGCTGGAGAATCTTAATTAATTTGCCTCCCTCAGCCGCTTGCGGCGACAAGAGGGAGGGGAACCGCTTCAGCGGTGGAGGGAGTCAGTGGTATGCCTTGAAACTCCCTCAGTCGCTGCGCGACAGCTCCCTCAGAGAGGGAGCCAATGCTTTGTTTCTGAATAATGATTAAGAAATATTGACAGAATACTTCCTTTTCGCTAAACTTTTACCGGGTAAAGAAAGCGCATGAATTCCCGTTGTCATCCTGAGCAGAGCGAAGGATCTTTCGCGCTGTACACAGCAATAATTCCTCGCTTGCGCGCAGAATGACGGCAGCAGATAAAAACATACAGAAACCGGAGGGAAAGATATGAGCCATTTAAGCAAGCTGAGCGCCATGCCGCCCGTGGGCCTTGTGGTGATCGTCGCCATTTTGAGTCTGTTCGTGCTGGCGGTGCTGGTGCTGTTCATCACCTACGGCCGCTACAGCAGGCTGGCCTCGCAGGTGGGCAACCTCAAGCGCGACAACTCGTTTCTGCGCTATGTGGTCAACGACTACGCCGACGCCTACAAGCGCCACGGCAAGGATGTCAACACCCCCGCCATCATCGCAAACGGCGTAGCCACGAAGCTCGGCGGGAGCCTTCTGTGTGAACGCTTCCTGAATAACGCCGTTTCGCTGTTCGTAACATTGGGCCTGTTCGGTACGTTCCTGGGCCTGTCCCTCTCTGTCAGCTCCCTGACCGAACTTCTGGGCTCCAACACATCCGAGTGGCTGAACGTGCTCGACAGCGTGGGCGGCGGCCTGATGTCCGCACTCAGCGGCATGGGCGTTGCGTTCTACACGTCCCTTGTGGGCGTGGCCTGCTCCATTTTGCTGACGATCCTGCGCTCCATTTTCAGTGTGTCCAACGCGCGTCAGAAGCTGGAGACGCGCCTGGAGCTGTGGCTTGACCACGACGTGGCCCCCACCCTGCCCACCGACTCGCCCAAGGACGACGCGGAGCTGGTGCACCAGTTGGTGCTGTCCCTCGACCGCACCACGGACAACATGAGCCACATCCTCACCGACGCCACCGACGAGCTCAAGAGCGCCATCAGCATGAGCCGCACCCCCATCGCCGCCATGAACAAGACGGTGGAGAGCTTCAATTCCGGCGTGCGCGACTTTTCGGAGTTCAACTACAACCTGCGCGGCACCGTGGAGCGCATGGATGTCACCGTGCGCGACCTGGTCAGCGGCCTGCGGGAAATTTCGCGCGCCCTTGAAAGGAGCGGTCGCTCATGAGACGCGCCGCAAGCTATTCCCCCAACACGGAGGAGAGCCATGGCGAACAGGGCTTCTGGCCCTCCTACGCCGACATGATGAGCGCTGTGGCGCTGATCCTGTTTTTCCTCATGCTCTTGAGCTATGTGCAGAACCTCATCACCGGCAATAACCTCCGCAATACCGAGGACCTGCTTGCCACCACCAAGGCCCAGGTCCAGGAGGCGCTGGAGGAATACCGCAAGGCCCAGGCCGACCTCGCCCTCATGATGAGCCAGTACGAAAAGGCGCAGAAGGATCTGCAGAGCCTGACCGAAGAGCTCGGCGCAAAGCAGAGCGATCTGGAGGCCTACGCCATCCAGATCTCCAAGCAGGAGGACGCCATCAAGAACCAGGAAAAGCTCATTGAGGACCAGAAGGCCTACCTCGCCGCGGCAAACAATGAGATCGTCACGCTGCGCAGCCAGATGACGACGGTCGCCGCGCTGCGCCTGTCGGTACTCAAGCAGATCACGGACAGCCTTGTGGACATCATCGGCGACGCCTCCAAGGTCTCCATCGGCGACAACGGCAACATCGTCCTGTCCGAGGGCGTGTTCTTCGATCTCGGCTCTTCCTACCTCAAGCCCGAGAGCGTTACGGTGCTCAACAGTCTTATCGACGCCTTCACCGCCTTTCTCAGCGATCCCAACACGACGCAGTACCTGGATTCCATCGTCATCGCCGGGCACACCGATTCCACCGGCACCGACGAGGATAACCGCCTGCTCTCCACGGCCCGCGCAAACTCCGTGCTCAATTACCTGCTGACGGGCCAGGGCGGCGAGCTGTCGCGCTATGCCGGTTACTTCTGCGCCGCGGGCTACGGCGAGACCCGCCCCGTTGCAGACAACAATACCCCCTGGGGCCAGGCTCAGAACCGCCGCATCGAGATCTCCATGATCCTCAAGGACGAGTCCGTGCTCGAGATCGTGGAACAGTACCTATCTCTCAGCGTGCCGGACGTGAGCACCTCCGGTGTGGTCACCCCGACCCCGCTGCCGAGCCCCGCGTTCACTTTTGAACGAGGATAAATACAATTTTCGCGTTATAGCTTCGCGCAAGCGAAGGATCTTCTCCCCGCCGCACAGGTGAATAAGTTTCTTCGCTTTGCCCAGAATGAAAAAACAGAGACTGTGAAAAGTTTTCACAGTCTCTGCTTTGTTATGCGGGCAGGTAGTCCAGCGGGTCCACGCTCTCGCCGTCGAGGTAGACGGCAAAGTGGAGATGCGTGCCCTGGCCGATCTCGCACAGGGCGGTCGTGCCGACGGCGCCGATCACATCCCCCGCCTGCACCCAGTCGCCGACGCTGACCGCCGGCATGGAGGCGAGGTTTGCGTACACCGCGCAGGTGCCGTCCCCGTGGTCGACCGTGACAAAGGTGCCGTAGAAGCCGTCGTCCTGCACGAAGCGCACCACGCCCGGCATGGCGGCGCACACGGTCTGACCCAGCGGGGCCTGGATGTCCAGACCGTCATGGGTGCGCCAGTCGCGCATGGTCACGTCATAGTGGAGATGATCCACGTCGTAAAGGCGCTCAAGCTCGCCCTCCACAGGCCAGACCGTCACGCTCATGTCCGGCAGGACCTCTTCCTCCTCCGCCCAGACGGGCTGGACAGGCTCCTCAGCCTCCTCCATGACGGGTTCCGCCGTCGGTTCCGGGATCGCCATGACCTCCACCTTCGGCGCCTGCACGTCAGGTGTGATGAGCACAGTTTCCACGCGGTAGTCGTTCAGGTTCGCGTCAATGCCTGCAAGGTCTTCCATAGTCTCATTTCCCGCGGTCATCATCCAGGCGGACAGCCCGATAACGGCAGCGCAGAGGAAAAGGACTATGTAGAAGCCCTTCCCCATCAGGAATCCCTCCAGCCCTTTGCCGGAGCTCTTGCTGTTCATGTTTCCAACCTCCTGTAACTTGTTTGTCTTTGCGATCCTATTTTTGCCTGGCAGGAGTGGAAATATACACAAAGGGAGGAAAAGAATTTCGCGCTGATAACAATTTGTCATCCTGAGCATCAGGGCAACACCGCACAATACGTCTGCGGTATTGCCCTTAGTGAAGGATCTTTCCCCGGGTACAGGAAGGGACAATAGATTCTTCGCTCGCTCAGAATGACATTGTTTACATAATATTGTTACGGTAAATCAGTTGTCCGCGAGGTTGAAGCCGTTCTTCATGGCCTCGCTTGCAGTCTGCAGGACCTTGTTGAGGACGGCGCTCGTCTCCTCTCTGCACAGGACGCAGAGCTTTTCGTTTGCCTCCTTCGTGAGTGAGAAGTCGCCGGTGTCGGCCATTTTGCGGTCATATTCGCGGATGAGCTGCCTTGCGCGGACGGCGACCGCATTCTGGTAGCGCTCGATATGCTGGGCCGTGGCGGCGTAGCACTTGTCGGCCAGGGCGCCGATCAGCCTGCTGCTCCAATAAAAGTTCTCCGTGGAGACATCGAGCGTCACCTTGCTGAGGTAGTCCGGCATCGCGGGGGCATTGGTGTAGACCGGGAGCCAGGCCGAGAAGGTGGTGGAGCCGAAGCTCACCCACTCCACGCCCTTGATGGGGTCGGGGGCATAGGGACGGATCTGGCAGATGGCGGCGACGCCGGTGCGATTGATGCCGATGGAGCGGTAGATGCCGCGCTTGCCGGTATCCTGGCCCGAATAGGGGTTATAGGGCGTGCCCTCGTAGTGGGTGGAGAGAAGGTAAGCCACACCCGCCGCGTCGATCTTGCGGTCCGGCACCATGGCCCAGGGGATGTTGTCGCTCTCGGGGGTAAACTCCGCGTCCTCCCCGTCCCAGCGGTGGGAATACGGCGTCAGCCAGCGGCCCATGAACCAGGCGCGCGGTGTGTTGTAGATATGATCGTGCGGGCGGCGGGAGCCGAAAATGTCCCGAGGATTGAAGGCGCCGTTCTGGTTTAAGTCCAGATGGTTTTCCGCGATGAACTCCCGCAGGTCCTTTGAGCACAGATGAGCCTTCTGCTCACCGAAGGCGTCTTCCAGGTCGAAGCCGTCCATGGCAAACTGGTTCGGCGCGATGGCCACCATGTCGTCGGGCACCCTGCGGGCCATCCAGTGGTGGCCGCCGATGGTCTCCATCCACCAGACCTCGTTTTCGTCGTTGAAGGCGATGCCGTTGGACTCATAAGTGCCGTACTTTTCGAGCAAAGATGCAAGGCGCAGCACACCCTCGCGGGCGCTGTGGATGTAGGGCAGCACCAGCAGGACCAGGTCCTCCTCGCCTATTCCTCCGGGAATGTCCTTCTCGCGGCGGGATTTGGCCTCCCGATAGACGACCAGCGGGTCAGCCGAGAGGACGCGGGGGTTGGAGGTGATGGTCTCCGTAGCGGTCATGCCGACGTTCGCGGCATTGATGCCGGTGGCGGGCCAGATCCCCTTCTCCTTGCTGACGCTGGGGCAGGCGGTGTAGCGCATGGGGTCATCCGGCAGTTCGATCTCCAGGTGGGAGAGGACGGTCTTGTATTTGCGAGGCTGCTTCTTCGGCTCCACGACGATCATCTTCTTGACATCGTAGTGGCCGTCATCGGTGCGTGCGATCATGGTAGAGCGGTCGTTGCTGGCGTTCCTGCCGACCATGACAGTGGTGCAAGGCATGGTTATGGTAACTCCTTTCGGTTTTTTGATGGGAAGATTATACCATTTTATGGGGGTAAGTCAACCGGTGTGCCCAAACCTGTCATCCTGAGCGCCAGCGAAGGATCTTATGTTTCACCACACAGTAAATGAAAAGATCCTTCGCTTCGCTCAGGATGACATCAGAAGCGCAAAAAAGGACAGGCTCAAAAGAGCCTGTCCCGAAGGTTTTATGCGGTTTGTCTCCAGAAAATTACTTCTTGATGGAGAAGAACGCGGCCTTGCCGGGGTACTGGGCGACATCGTCGAGCTCTTCCTCGATGCGGAGAAGCTGGTTGTACTTGGCGACGCGGTCGGTACGGGAGGGAGCACCGGTCTTGATCTGGCCGGCGTTGACGGCGACGGCGATGTCGGCAAGGGTGGTGTCCTCGGTCTCACCGGAGCGGTGGGAGACGATAGCGGTGTAGCCGGCGCGGTTGGCGGTCTGGATGGCATCCAGGGTCTCGGTCAGGGAGCCGATCTGGTTGACCTTGATCAGCACAGCGTTGGCAGCGCCGAGCTCGATGCCCTGCTTGACGCGGGCGGCGTTGGTGACGAAGAGGTCGTCGCCGACGAGCTGCACGCGGTTGCCGAGACGCTTGGTGAGCTTGACCCAGCCGTCCCAGTCGTCTTCGCCCAGGCCGTCCTCGATGGAGATGATGGGGTACTTGTTGACGAGGTCTTCCCACATGTCGATCATCTCATCGCTGCTCATGACGGTGCCGCGCTTGGGCAGGTGGTACTTGCCGTCTTCCTTGTTGAACCAGTCGGAGACAGCGGCGTCCATGGCGATCATGAAGTCCTCGCCGGGCTTGTAGCCGGCCTTCTCGATACCGGCAACCAGAGCCTTGAGGGCGTCCTCGTCGCTGGCAAGGTCGGGAGCGTAGCCGCCCTCGTCACCCACGCCGGAGGGAGGAACGACCTTCTTGAGGGCATGGAACACCTCAGCGCACATGCGGAGAGCTTCCTTGAAGTTGGGAGCGCCGACGGGCATGATCATGAACTCCTGGATGTCAACGGAGTTGGTGGCGTGAGCGCCGCCGTTGAGGACGTTCATCATCGGGACGGGCAGGGTCTTGGCATTGACACCGCCGATGTAGTTGTAGAGGCTGGTGCCGGTGACAAGAGCGCCGGCCTTCGCGCAGGCCAGGGACACGCCGAGGATGGCGTTGGCGCCGAGGCGGGTCTTGTTGGGGGTGCCGTCGAGCTCGATGAGCATCTTGTCGATGCCGGTCTGATCGAGGACGTTCATGCCCAGGAGCGCTTCCGCGATCTCACCGTTGACATTGTCAACAGCCTTCTGCACGCCCTTGCCGCCGTAACGGGCCTTGTCGCCGTCACGCAGCTCGCATGCCTCATGGATGCCGGTGGAAGCGCCGGAGGGGACAGCCGCTCTGCCGATGGTGCCGTCGTCGAGGGTGACTTCGACTTCGACAGTGGGGTTGCCGCGAGAGTCAAGGATCTCTCTGGCCATAACGTCAACGATCTCAAAATACTGTTTCATTGCATCATTCCTCCAATTTTTACTGGGCAGGCATCCCTGCGCAGCAAGATTTATATAGATTCCGCGCCACGCGCGCCGAAGGCGGCGGGAGCGGAGACCCACAGGAACCACACGCATACACATGATGATCCCATGGTTAAAAGCATTATACCCCATGTCAGCGGAAAAATAAAGAAGATTATCTAAATTCTTCCCGAAAAAAAGAATTTTTCTCACATTGCACAAAAGCGGCGGACAAATTCTGTTCCGGAACCTCTTCCCTGCCGCGTATGATTGAAATACATGTTGTATATCCCGCTCACACACGTTATAATGAAATCAAACCGAGAAAGCGAGTTGGAATCATTCTGCTGTGAAGGTGATTGCATGGCATGCTTAACGTGTCCGCAATGCGGAGCAGCGTTGGATCGGTTTTGAAGAGCTCAGGAAATCAAACGGCAAATTACCGAATAAACGGACTGTCCCGCATTTCGATGAATCGCTGTAAAACCGACAGAGGAAAGGAATCATCAAATGAAAAAGATCTGTGCGTTGTTTCTTGTTCTATGCCTTTTGATCGCGTCGGCGGCCCCGGTGTATGCCGAGACGCCGATCAGCGGCGTCTACGTGTATGAAGAGGACGGAATGCCGAAATACTGGCTGGACTTTACGGGAAGCGTCGCCGACAATGTCGTGCTGCACTGCTTCTTCCAAACCGATTCATGGTACGAGACCTACTATGTTCTGGACTTCAATTCCTCCGTACCGGAGTCGCATCAGGACACCTGCCGCATCGAAACCGTTTGGGACGCAAAAGGGAACGACGTTTCGAACTGGTTTAAAACGATATCCCTTACGATTCAAGAGGACCGTGTGAGGCTCTATATAGAGCGGGACGACAAAACGCTGGCCGGCGGCCCCTCCAGCACGATCCTGACGGGGCTTTATGAGATGACCCCGGCAAAGGCGGGCGTCGTGTATGAAGCTTATTCCGACAACAAGCTGCGGACATGGGTACTGCTGAACAGGGACTATGCCGAGCTGCATTTTGCCGACGGCACCGAATGGCACCTGCAAGCGGAGAACAGCGACGACCATACGAAAAAGGCGGTCAAAATCATTTCAAGCGACAATACAGACATTGCTTTTGAATACGCCGAAATCTCCTATGAGCAGGGCCTGATCCTCCTGACGCTGAACGGAGTCGGGGAATATTCCGGCGACTATACGCTCCGGCCCAGAGCTTTCCTGCAGAAAGACGCAGAGAGTGAGGCGGAGCTCAAACGGATGGCGCAGATGTACTGCAAACGCATCAGCGGTTTTTATCCGCCGGAAGCCGATGCGGAAGACAACGGCGACGGGACCTATACCGTGCATCTCTATGAGATCGTGCCGAACGGCGACGGCACGTATCATACCGCGACTTCGGCGTGGTACACTGTCAACGCATCCGGCGTCGGCGTTGACGATCTCTTTGGCAACGCAGTCAATCTGAACGCCTGATATCTGAATGTTAAACCGATACCGCACAATGCGGCAGACGTATTGTGCGGTATTGCCCCAATCTTCCGCTGGCAGGAACTCCATCACTTTTGGTATCGTCCATCTCTACTGCACCAACGACGAGGTTGCCGCTGTCGGTCTCGCCGTTGCTGCCGGGCAGACGGATCATGAAAGCCTGCTCAAATGGGTCAGGGAACACAGGGTATAAAAAGGCGCACACTATAGCCGGGTGTTCATAAGACAGTCTTGAACGACAAACTGCTTTGGGCATCCGGCCGACAGGGTTGGCAGCAAAAAGGAAGATGATCTGCATGCTCATGTGCAGGTCATCTTCCTTTTTATGTGATGGTATACGCTTTTTTGCGTTCTTCGTCCTGTTCGGAAGCGATCATAGTTTCCATTTGCTCCCACGGAGCGGGGTAGATTCTCAGACGTTCTGTTTCTATCATCATGTTCATCCGCTTCTCTGTCATGATTTCAGATTTTTCAGGGCGTCGGCGTTGTTCCCGGTGATCGCCCCCAGCTTTTCACAGCTTTCCATTTCGCTGCAGTCCCCGCAGGTCTCCACACTTTTCATCACCGCGCATCGGCGGATCGGACACAGCGAGTCACAGTAAGGTGTTTTCACGCCGTCGATCCTGCACCCGACACAGTTGATCATCTCCGGTGTGATCTCCACGCCGTTCAGTTCTGACCAGAGCTTTGCGACCTTTGCCCGCAGCGATTCGTCGTTATGGAGCGTTGCGATCCGGGCTTCACAGCTTTCGCAGTCCAGGCCGCAATAGGCAATATAGTTGTTCATTTTCATATTCCACCGTTCACAATGGCAGAGGTGCCGATCACCATACAGTCGGCGGATAAATCCCGGTCCTGACAGCTCTCCGCCGCTTGTGAGGTATATTCCAGATACTTGCGGTTGAAGGTTTCAAGATCATCGGAAAACAGAATGTCACAGGAGCTGAGCTCCCCGGCGCGATTCTTCACGATGGTGTTCACTGCGAGTGCGTCATACCGCATCAGCCTGTCGCCCACAGGGAGTATATAGAACTCCTTGACGGGTGCGGCAGCTCTGCCGATACAGTAATCCAGCAGCATATTGAATTTCAGATGCCGCCGCGCACCTAATCTGACCAGATTCGTCACGTCCAGCGTTTTGAGAAACGTAACCATCGGATTCGGCGCTTTCATCCAGAGCGCATAGGCCGCAGCTCTTGTTGTGTCTTTCGGTTCAATTTCCTGCGGCATCGTCCTGTGCTCCGTATGTTTTGATAAAATGCCGACTGAATGCCTCTATCTGCTTTAGCGCATCTTCTGTTTTCTCGGGCTCCCGGTCACACAGGTGGATGAGCGCCGAGATCGGCGCCGTATAGGCAAAAGCCAGCATCTTCGGATCGTCCTTCCGGAGCAGCCCCTTGTCCATCATCCCCGTGAATATGCGCGTGAACATATCGGTGAGTCCTGTGAGGAAGTGTTTCGTTGCAAGTTTCCGCGCACGAACATCCCGGTACTGCTCAAGCGTCAGGACCTTGCGCGTCATGATGATCTTCTCATCATGCACGGTGATGTTCACCATATGCATGGTCAGCCGGGTCAATCCCTCCAGCGAATCCGGCACAGGCGGCAGATGCTCTGCGGATCCGAAGTGATCTGCATAATAAGCAATCATCTGGTCCAGCAGCGCGTTCCAGATCGCTTCCTTGCTCTCATAGTGCTTATAGACCCCGGACTTCACAAGACCGAGCGACGCACTCAGTTCGCGGATGTTTGTCCCTGCATAACCATTTTGTGAAAACATCTCCAACGCCGCAGCAAGTATTCTCTCTTTCGTGTCGTTTGCCATAAGTGCCTCCATATGCAGTAAGTGACCTTTCGTTCACTCATTATAGTGAACGAAAGGTCACTTGTCAAGCTGTATTATTCAATTTTTCATTTTATTGTCCATACATGAAAGAATTCTTCTTTTTAACCGTAGGGAAAAGTATATGCTTTATCATGCTTTGCAGATCCTCCGGGGTAAAGCTCCTGTCCACAGAATCATAGAAGGCAAAAAAGGCGTACGCCTCCAGCATATTGTTGACCATCGGGTTTTTCGTCCGCCCAGATCGCCCTCCTCCCGGATCCACGTTTCGTCCAGCGCCACTGTAAGTTCTCAGCGCTTTTTTGCCTCTTCGGGGGAATAGTGCTCCGCCAGCCACTTTTTCATCGCCGGCTCAAAAGTTTTCATATATTTGTCCATCGTGCATCATTATGGCTCGCCCTCTCTTTCAAGTAATCCCGCAAGACCGCGAGGCCGGGCTTCGGGACGCAGAAGCGCTCACGGCTGGTCTGAATCTCGTCCCACACCTCGTTCAGGTCGAACCATCGTACTTCGGAGACTTCACTCTCCTGCAGCTTTAGTTTCCCGATCGCTCCGGAATAAACATATACGTTTGCAAATTCATTATCCCGGAACATCCGCCCGTGAAACGCTTTCTCGTACTGAATTCGGAATGTCCCCGCAAAGCTCAACTGTTCAGGCTCCGCTTTGATTCCCAATTCCTCCTCCAGCTCACGGATCGCTGACGGCAGCGGTTCATCTCCGGCGCGGATATGCCCGGCTGAGGAGGTATCAAACATGCCGGGAAACGAATCCTTCTCCTCGCTCCGCTTTTGCAGGAGAATGTCATATCCGGTGTTTGAAGGGCGAATGATCCATACATGACTTGTACGATGCGGGATACCCTTTTGATGCGCTTGGTCCCGGGAAACCGTTTTTCCTGTCGGGAGGCCGTTTTCATCGACGATGTCGAAATACTCCATGCCGCAGCCTTCTCTTTTTCTGATTTCAGAACCGTCCGGCGTGATTTCAAGCGCAAGGTCCGCCTTTTTTGTTTTTTCAAGGCACAGCCTCACATTGGCCATGTCGCTGAAGTCCACGAATTCTTCTGCGGTTTTCTTTTCCACGCCGGTTGCAATCCTCCGCCTGACCAGTCTATCCCGGAGCAGCCCTTCATCTGCTGACAGTGAGATCGTATAATCCGCGCAGTCTGAAAGCGCTCTCCAGCCATCCACATCCAAAAGCAGATAATTTCCCTCCAGCAGCACGATATCCGCATTGATCATGATGGCGTCTTCTACAGGATTATGCAGGAGTCGGTCGTAGCGCGGCCAGCTGCACGGATTGCCCTCTGTCAGCTCCGCTGTTTTTTCCCGCAGTCTTTCCAGATCAAAGGTAACAGGCGCCCCTTTGATGTTCACCATCGGGATTTCTCTCCCGTTCACGCTGAACGTATGGCTCAGCAGATAATCCTGCCGCCTGTGAAATCCGTCCATTCCTATGGCCTGAATCTTTTTCCCCGGGCAGACATCCTTTGCCAGTTTTTTCAGGAAGCCCACCAGTGTGCTTTTCCCTGCCCCCGGCGGCGCAGCAAGCATCGCCAGAATCCGCCTTTGCTTTTCCGCATGCAGCTTCTCCAGATGCTCCAGCAGCGGAATGAACACTTCCCGGACGGTTTCATCGCTGTAATAAGCGCTGACATTGATCCCATTGATATTGGCCGAATATTCCACAGGGCATGAACCTCCTTTTGCAAGCATTGAAACGCTCCATCCGCACAGCAGGCAGGGAATCAGGCCCAGGGCCATGCCGATGGAGATTTGTACATGTGATTCGCTTGCTCCATCTGGGGGCCGAAACTCGCACACTTGAATCAGATACTATCTGTGGAAACAGAACTTTCACAAATAATATAATATCATTTCAGACATTGCACAAGTTGAAAATATTAAAAAAGACTGTTGCGAATCTGCTTCCTGCACCGTGTAATAGAGTGATTAATCCAATTTGGAGGTAATACCATGCTTCTCTCAGTCGATCATGGCAACTATGCCATAAAAACACCCTTCTTCAGTTTTATATCCGGCCTATCCGAGCATACGTCATGCCCGCCGCTTGCCGATGAACTTCTGGAATATGAGGGTCGCTTCTGGACCCTGTCCGGGAAGCGCATCAGCTATATGCGTGACAAGACCCAGGATGATCGCTTTTTTATTCTCACGCTCTTTGCTATTGCCAGAGAACTTGTTCGGACAGGCTCGAGCTCCCCTCTTTCGCAGATCGATCTCGCTGTCGGTCTCCCGCCAGAGCACTATGGTGTGTTGAAGGATCGCTTTGCAAACTACTTCAAGCGAAAAGATCCTATTCGTTTCGTCTACCATGACCGTCCCTATATGATTGCGATCAATCATGTTCTGGTATTTCCGCAGGCATATGCCGCCGTGATTCCAAACAGTGATCTGGTCATCAAGACGGCAAGACTGTTTCTCGTTGATATCGGCGGGTATACGACAGACGTTTTGCTTCTGCGTTATGGGAAGCCTGACCTGCAGTTTTGCCGATCTCTTGAAAGCGGCATCATTACAATGAACAATGAGATCATCCGAAAGGTCAACAGTCTGCATGATCTGCTCATTGATGATGAGCACATCAGTGCTGTTTTGAGTGGGCAGGATACTATTCTGCCATCTGAGGTTCAGAAAACCATCACTGACGCCACACATCTTCACGCAAATAATATTCTGAACCAGCTCCGTGAGCTTCAGATTGACCTGCGTTCAAATCCAGTCGTTTTTATTGGAGGCGGCAGCTTGCTCTTAAAACCGTTTATTGTGAATTCTCCTCTTGTAGCAAAAGCCGAATTCATAGACTCTCCCTCCGCAAATGCACAGGGGTATCAAATGCTGGCCGAGGCATATTTCAAGAGCACACGATAATGTTCATGAAAAAAGACGGAAGGTATCGTTTTACTATTCAGTTTCCGGCGCATTCTGAATCTCAGCTTGCCGTCGGTGAGTTACTTGAAAAGATGGGTAACAAGAAAAGCTCTATCATTGTGGATGCCGTTTTCATCTACTTAAAGGAACATCCTGATCTTAGCGCGATGCATTCCTACATTGAGCCTCAAAAGTGCGATCCAGTGCCCGCTTCTGAAGAAGATACACTTTTCCTCACGAGCTCTTCACCCGCAGGGGAGACAGCAAGCCAAAGCCGCTCGGCTTCATCTGACAGTGTAAGCTCAATGTTTGCAAATCTAAGCATATTTGGCTGAGCATCAATCTTCAAAGACAGCGTTTCCGTGACAGGAAGCGCTGTCTTTTTTTATATTTTTTACCCTTCTTTTGTCATTTAAAGACGATTCGCAGTATCTGACATTTTTTTCGTTACTCATGCGCTATTGTTCTGCCGAACCCGCGATTTCAGCATAAAAGGAAGTAATAGTAATTATTTCTAGCAATTCCCTTAATAATTACAAATATTATCCACCAACCTGACTTTTCAAAGGAGGCGATGCCTATGTGCTGATTAATACAAATTTTTCCCGACCATAACAAAAATTACACACGGCATGCCGCCTTAGCATGTCGTGTTTCATATTACCCCTTGCTGAGGTGCATGCCTAAGGAGGATTATCATGCACACTCAGCAATCACAGCCAGAGCCTGATGTACTTCGGGCCCGTTTTACTTGTTGGCTCGAGGTTCTTGTATACAGAGCCCGCAGAAAATACTTAAGGAAGGAAGAGCACAGGATCAAAACGATCTCTCTGGATGACTTGCCGGAAGAGCAATGGCCTATTGCGCCAGCACCCGTTTTAAGGGAAACCGAATTTGATTTTGAGGAAGAGCGGCTTGCCCGCGCCTTTTCTGAACTCTCTGTTGAACGTCAAAAGCTTTTGACCCTGGTGTTTCTTTATGATTTAAAGCCGGAAGAAGCAGCCGAAGTACTGCACTATTCCATCAAAAAATTCTACAATAACAAATATGAAGCTCTCAAAAAGCTCCGTACAATGCTTTCTGACCAGGAGGATTCTCATGAAAGATAAAGAATTCCGAGCAGCCCTCACCGCCGCTGTAGCCGGCGATCATGATGATCTTGAGCTTATTCTGCGATTATACGCTCCGCTTATTGATCGGTACAGCATAGTCGATGGTCGTTTGGATGAAGACCTGCGGCAATACATTATGATACATATCGCACAGAACATCTCAAAATTTCCACTCTGATATCACATCTCGCCCTTCTTTTTGGAGGGCGAGATATTTTTATAAAATTTTTCTCGTTATTTAAGAAAAAAAGGATTGTCAAGGGCTCTTTATAAAGTGAAGGCGTCCACAGCACCTGTACCTTGACAATTCAATACACACTCACCTCCACGATCCCGGATCTGATAGCGGCTTGTCTTTCGTCCGGCAATCGAAACGACAGCAAAATAAGCAGGCGGCACCTGCTTTACGCGATGACCTCTCCGGGGACAATGAGACTTCCGTAACTCGCGGCCCGGCCATGATGAAGGCGGGGAGATAACAATCTATGGACCTGCAGCCACAGGCGGAGGTGGACACCTGAAATATAAAACTGACAATTCGCTGATCTCGCAAATAAGGAGGCCACTACCAAAACAAATGGTAATAAATATGGAAAATCATTCAAAAACAAACGATAGTCAGGTAAATGTACCCATTTGGGAAAAGGTTACCCTCACATTACCTGAGGCTGCTGCGCTATACAATATAGGTATAAATCGTCTACGCGAGCTAAGTGACAATGATCATTGTAACTTTGTCCTCTTTGTAGGCAACAAACGTCTAATTAAGAGAAAGCAATTTGATCTATATTTAGAAGACGCATACTCAATTTAATTTGTGTTTTTTGCCTTTTTGTGATAAAATGTTATTGTCATTTAAAGGCGCTTTCGGAAAGGAGCTTAGATGTCAGGGAAGCGCAAGGATTCAAAAGGGCGTGTACTTCGCACCGGAGAATCTCAACGAAAAAATGGTTCCTACGATTACAGATTTGTTGACAAGTATAAGAAAACGCATAGTATATATGCAAAGACACTGGACGAGTTGCGCAGAAAAGAAGCCGAAATCGAACGCGATCGTGCTGATGGAATCGATTTTAACGCTGGAGAGCAAACTGTCGCCGAGCTTGTTGACAAATATATGGATCTAAAAAGAACAATAAAGCCGAATTCCGTTAGAGCATATAGTTCTGTGGTTAATCGGATACACAGCGATCCGTTTGGTCGAAAACAAATCCGGAATATAAAGAAGTCCGATGCTCAGGCATGGTGTATTAAGCTTCATGATCAAGGGCTAAAACGGAATACTATAAGTGTTATGAAGACCATTTTGCAGCCTGCTTTCGAAATGGCTGTAGATGACGACGCAATTCGAAAGAATCCGTTTCGGTTTAAGCTTTCAGAATTGCTTCCGGATGACCAACAAAAACGTACTGCTTTAACGAAATCACAGCAGAAGAAATATCTGCAGTTTATGCATGATTATGGAAACGAAAACTATTACAATGATATTATCATTCTGCTGGAAACCGGTCTGCGTGTTAGTGAGTTATATGGGATTACCTTTAATGACATTGATCTTCAGAAGCGACGTCTCTATGTTCGTCATCAACTCTGTCGTACAGCTGAGAAGCCATTCTTTGTTTGTCCTCCCAAATCTTCTAGCGGCATTCGCACGATACCTCTCTCAGATGCAGCCTACAATGCTTTTGAAGAGGTAATAGCAAAGCGTCCCCAGCCTAAAATTGAGATGATGATCGACGGCTACAGCGGATTTTTGTTTCTTGATACTTATGGACGTCCAAAAGTTGCAATGCATCTGGAGAACTATATGCGAAACATGCGTCAGAAGTACAAGCTGCTCTACAGAGGGCCTTTTCCTTCTGTTACACCGCATGTTCTCAGACACACTTTTTGTACTAACATGCAGCAAGCAGGGCTCGATCCAAAATCTCTTCAGTACGTAATGGGACATAGTGATCTTGAATTAACTCTATCTCTCTATACGCATTCTGATTATGATTTTGTTGAATATTCATTTCGTAAAGCTCTCAGCGGTTAAGGTTTTTCGGTTCAACAGCTTACGCAGAAATTTACGCATTTTGCTCGTAGAGATGCGTAGATTTATGTAGATTTTCAAATCTAAGCTCTAAGTTCGAAATTTCCATTTTGTTCTCTGTTTTTATAGTTATTTTGATTTTTGCTCACTTTCTCTTGACATTTATACTTTTCTTTCTTTTGCGTTTGCGAAGGGCGGAATGTATTGATCCAAGCGGTCAATCGCAAAAGCAAATAAATCGAGTAGGAGGGGCTGAATAAGCCCCGACCTCTCACACCACCGTGCGTACCGTTCGGTACACGGCGGTTCAATCGCATGAGTGCAGAGACTCGTACCGGTCAAGGATACAGTAGTATCCGGCCTGTGCGAGTCTTTTGCTGGATATTGCCTCGTTTACACTGGCGTGTTTTGCACAACGCCAATAGGCTTTTCGGGAATATGCAACCGCACAAGCCCGCCAGTCTGGCACACCTAATTTCATCAGGTATCTCATCCTGGTTCTGGGTTTCTTCCACTGTTTCCAGATGTACATTCGAAAACGGCGGCGCAGCCATTCATCCCAACTTTTCATTGTGTTACGCATACTCGCAATGTAGAAGTAGCCAAGCCATCCGCGGATGAACACTTTCACCTTGTACATCACCACACGGACGTTTCTGCCCTGACTGCGGGAAGTCAGTTCTTTGAGCTTCTGCTTCGCTTTCTTCAAGGACTTTGCATGGGCACGGATGAACGCGCCATCCTTCCCCTTCCCAAGTGCAAAGCCCAGAAACTTAAAATTTCGCTTCGAGTACACGCTCACCACTCTGCTCTTTTCCATGTTCATCTTGAGCTTGAGTTTTC
>Ga0310691_10002208_pt1 | contig 26711 bp, 43 predicted proteins | sample 176DNAGHGlowgp2_FD_203887 | JGI IMG/M metagenome (GOLD analysis project Ga0310691, IMG submission 203887) | Sheep rumen microbial communities from Palmerston North, Manawatu-Wanganui, New Zealand - 1766 DNA GHGlow gp2 (v2) (version 2) | ecosystem: Host-associated > Mammals > Digestive system >... | reverse complement strand
GTCTCCCCGGCATTTTTCAAAACCGAAAAAAACAGGGGGGGCTATTTGCAGGTCACTCTCCCCATCTCGTCCACCTTAAAACGCCGCATATCGCCTGAGTGCTCATCTTCGTGACAGCTCCGGCACAGTGCCTCAAGATTAGAGAATGAGAATGCGATCTCAGGATTGCCGATGTTCTCCGGCGTTAGATAAGCCTTGTGGTGAACGATCACCGCAGGCTTGTAGATTCCACGCTTCAGGCAGCGCTCGCACAATCCTCCTACGGAATCAAGATAGCTCCGGCGCGTGTGCTGCCACGCCTTGGATTTATAAAGTTTCTCGGCAAAGTCTTTCATGATCTCCAATCAAAAGAGCCGGCGCGAAGACCGGCTCTGTCGAAAACGTAAAAGACGTTCGGCTTCAGGAGGCCCCTCATACTTTTCGACGATACCATTATAGCACATCGAAATTAAACATTTTTCAACATTCAAGGTACTTCAATGCGAACGCCTTGAGTGCCTGTCCGTGAACGTTGCGAATGTATGTTTCAGTGTAGCCGAGTTCGTCCGCGATCTCGAAGAGCCTCATCCGGTCAAGATACCGGAGCGACAGAACCTTAGCATATAGATCATTCCCGATTCCGGAGATCTGGTCCTGGATCAGGATGAACTTCGCGTGATATTCCGATACAAGCTTCAGCTCTTTGCGCTCCAGCTCATCGAGTCTCGCAGCGTACCGTGCCATAGAATCTGCCGGAGAAGTCTGGACGCGAGGCTTGTCATAACGGATGGCGCCTGCAGACCGTTTCGTGGCCCGGAGTTCTTCGATCAGTTCCTTCGTTCTCAGAATCATTCCTGACAATTGGTCGAGCTGATTAAGGTATCGCTTAGCATTCACTGCCACGTCCTCCGTAATCGTAATAACCGGAAGCGCATCCGGTGCGGACGAACCTGACATTGCCACGGCTCGCAACTCGCCTGGCGTTCAGATCCTGCGTGAGTGAGATCTCATTAAAAGCGCGCTGGATCTTCTCGCCGCTGTCCTTAACGACGATCGTCTTTTTCTTTTTTGCCCTGGATAACTCACGTTCTTTCTTCTGGCGAACGATGTCATCAAGCGCTTCCTGCATCGTCATATCAGCGAGCCGGTTCCTGATCGCCGACTTGGAGCATCCGACTTTTTCCGCCAGGAACGAAACGCCTCCGGTTCCGTAGGTTGTTTCATAGATCGTCGATTTCTTTATAAGTGCCATCACTCCACCTCCATCTTCGCCCCGCAGTTCGGGCAATAGTTAAAATCATCGAAATTGTAAAGGTACGGCGTTGTGTGATACTTTCCACAAACGGAACACTTTGCACTCTGCCACTCATCTATTGCCTTTCCATCCTCAATCACTTTTCGTTCAATCCACTTTCCGTGAACATTCTCTCGAACATCAACCGTCTGGGCATTCTCAAGTTCAGCCTTTAAGTCGTCCACATCGCATGCTCGACAAGGTACTTCACCAATTTCATAAATGATTCTCCACTTGCCATTCTTAATGCCCTTACGCTTGTCACACTCTTTACAGTAACGCTCCATACAATCATCAATCAGTGCATCTGCATCAATCGGCCTAATCTTCTCTCCTTTCACCATACTTACAAAAGAAATCGTCATTTGGAAATGCTTTCACATGGCCGTCAGTATCAACAAATGGGCAAATGTCACCAAATTCGTCCACCGATGGATTATACTTACAGTCCTTACACCGCACCACCTCGACAATATCAGGCTTTGGCTTTTCGGGTTCCGCTTCCGCTGAGTCAATATTGCAAAAGCACCTGTCATTTACAGGATAAACAAACTCTTGACAATAGCCTTCTTTCCCGTCTTCTGTATCGAAATATCGGCAGTCTTTACATTTCATCCCTTCACCTCATACAAATCAAAGATGCTTAATTGTGTCACTCCGCTTTGTTCCTTCCCTATGACAAAATCGCATATAAAGTTTCTTGCATAATCACTGGAAATCATTGACCGCTCTTCAGAGCAAAGGCCGGCTGACGTACTTCCTCTCGACGACATAATCGTTTTCTGCTCCTTGTCTTTTTGAAACGATTCTCCATACGTCGGATCGCAATTCCAATACCAGTAGGCCGTAGGCTTTTTGAAATAATCGCCGCGCTTCGTCCGATCCATATCAACCAAATCAGGAGGCTTGATGAAATTCGCCTTTAGATATGTCTGCTCGCTCCACGGATTTTCGATGATGAGCCTCAAGCCTTTCCGCACACAGACCGCGACAAACCGAATCAGCCTATCGTAAAACTCCGTCCGATCCGCGCTCCGCTTCAGGATTTTTTCGATCTTCTCGTCAAAGGACAAGCACCGATAGTTCGTATATCCCAAACTGAATGCCATTTGACTTGTCGCACAGAAAAAGATGCACGGATAGAATGCAATAATCAAATCGTCTGTTTTGATCGCGTCAAACACCGTTTGCACCCCCCCCTCATAAGCACGGTCGATCTCCGAAAACAAATCCATCACATGATCCGTCTCTCCGAAATTGTCCTGAATGTCATAATCCTCCGCCTTGATACCCATCTTCCGAAACTCTCGCTTGAATGTTCCGCTCTGCTCAAAGAAACAATGCACTGTTCCGGCGATCTTCAATGTAGCACCTCCTGAATCTGCGGATACTAACCCGTCTTTCCGGGTTGCCAGGCCTTTTGCCTACCTAAGACATTTCACGGAATCGAACCGCACTTTCCTACCAATCCTCTGCCATTGAGTTGGAATCGAACCAACACCCAGCGGTCAGGAGGATTCGAACCCCCATCAAGGTCGTTTCGCGCCACTACACCTTTTCAAGAGCGAAGCTCTCCCGTTGAGCTATGACCGCACGTGGCTTTTGGTCAGCCAACCGCACATACCCACATTATTGGCCTGCATTGCCGCCTTAACAGGACGGATACACTGGGGCTGTGGTCCTTTTGCTCCTTCCCCCGCTATGCTCGGCAAGGATTTGCACCTTGCATAATTGAAATTTCACGCCTTATTGTGCTTATTGCAAGTCACATCAATAAGAAATCAATCTTACGAAATATGCGTCTACCTATTCCGCCACGAGCAATACTTATTCTTTATCTTGTGCGTTTTCTCTCCTGTTTCCTCTAGCACAAAAGAAATCATCATTCGGATGCTCTGTAATATTGCCATCATAATCCACAAGTATGCAGAGTTCACCAAGTATGCTGCCCCCCAATGGATTATACTTACAGTCCTTACACCGCACTATTTCCACAACATCGTCACTGGCTATACTGCACTGAACAACCTGCCGAATACTTTTAACAGTAATCAAACCACTATCTCTGTTGTCCAATTTAAGAATTTCATCCATAAATTTTTCCGTGTCAGTATATCTTACCATTACTCCACCTCCCACAATTCGTTAAGCCGTCCGAGGACTTGATTAACATAAATCATGTTCGTCTGTCCGTTCGGCTGGTAGTGCTGCGAGATCGCGCGGTAAATACCCTGCTCGGAAGAATCCGTCAGATACGGCGCGATCCGGTCAACGTAGGCATTGATGTTTGCGCGGTAGTCGAATACGTCACCGTAGGCACTGTTCCAATACCAAATGCGGAATGAGAATAGCCCTTTGTCCGGCACGGCATCATTCCCTTGCTGATTCAGCGGATTGAAGCCCGATTCTTGCATTGCCTGAGCGACTGCGAATTTGAAGAACCATTCAGCGCCGATCCCGGAAAGGCGGTCGTAGAGGTACTTCTGCCACGCTCTTGTGGTGCCGTCCGCAAGGCGCGGTTTGCTCGTCTTTAAGCCTCGCCATTGCGCGTCGATCTGCTCCGGCGTGAAGTGCCAGTAGACACCAGTCCATATTCCGTAATAAATCGGTCTGTGATTCGTCGTACTCTCCTGATCCACGGATTGAAGTGTCTCGACCTCGCAGACATCGGTCGGCACATTGCATTCTCCCCGGTATTCCACAGAATTGTCTTCGACTTCTTCGCTTGCCGCTTGTTCACTTTCTACCTCGCTTTCAATTTTGCCATTTTTCGCGGATTCCGTCTCGCGGTCGGTGAAATCCTCGACCGATTCGTTAAAATCGAAATAAACCGCATTTTTCGCGCTCATACGCGCCGCCGTGATGGGGTAGACATCTTCGCTCTTCGCGAAAGCACCCACTCCGCGCTGGCAGTCATTGATCCCGACCGCAAACGCAAAGATGATGATCGCCGTCAGACAAACACAAAACACAACTGATAAAATGCGTTCCTTCTTCATCTCACGCCTCCTCATACTGCCAGACAACCGATCCGACCTTCAGATCCTTCTTGTCGTTCACCTGAACCCGAACCATCTTGTACCGGCTCCGGATCAGGTACGCCTCGCGCTGATTGGCACCGCCCCACTTGCTGGTGGCCGTCCAGGCATCCTCTGACCGATCTGCTATCTCGAAGGCTCTCTTTCCGAACCGCTCATGCCCTGCCTTGCAGTCGCACGGCTTTACCGTCTCGATGCCTGTCGGGTACCGGAAGAACACATATCCGAGATCGTTGCACCGCTTGCACTCAGCCGGACCTTCCTTTGCCGCCAAGACTCTGTTGGCCGCTGCCTCCCTTGCCTTCCTCTCGCGGATCCCGTCCGTGTACTCCACAATGTCGTGGACCGTTGGCGTCTTCGACTCGCTCCGGATGTAGTCCTTCACCGCGAACGTCACGTCATTCGCCTCGTACTTCTGAAGCGCTTCCGCCCAGACCTGATGCGTCATCTGATCGGAGAAGTCCAGGAACGAGAATGCCGCCTGAAGCATCTGCTCGATTTTCACAAACTCACTGCTGTTCATTTACTTCCTCCTCCTGGGCTCTTCTCCTGATCGCCTCCATCTTCTCGGCGAGAGTTGGAGGAGAGCTGCGCGCCTTGGCGCGCTTTCTTTCCTTCTTTACATTCTTATACATTCTTGTTTGTGTATCGTCCGGTGTATCGTCCGGTGTCTCGTCTGGTGTATCGTTGGTGTTCCACCGACCTTGATAAAACCCATATTTCACAACGGTTAGAAGTGTTCCGCTTGGTGTTCCGCTTTTTGTGATCATTTTTTCCGAAATCAGCAAACTGATGTATCTGTGCGTCTTAGAGCGTGACCAGCCAAGTTTTTCGGAGAGCTTCGTGATGCTCGTCAGCATCGTTCCGCGCTTGATCTTCGTTGGTGTGTGATTCACAAGGATCGTCCGGTCTTCATGATTGACGGTCAGAAGGATGTACATCCATGCCCGTAAGTATTCGGCGTCCTGGAAGATCCAGTGATCCAGGATTGCACGTTCAATTTTTATCCATCCTTCCATCTCTAACTCCTAAGATCTCCATGATCTTTTTCCCGGTCTGCCGCTTGTCGCAGAACAGGAAGTCCACTCCGTACTTTTCTCTCAGCGTAGCCAGGACCTTGTGCAGCCGTTCTCCTGTGATCGCTTGCGGCGATTCCTTCAGCCGAGGATTCTTCCAAAAACGAACTTCTTCCAAATCGCGGATCTGACCGCCGTGTTCGCAGAGGATCACGATCTTGATCCCGGCTTCCTGAGCCCGGACGAGCTCAGTGCGGAATCGTTCGTGCTGCTGGCAGACGTTGCTGGCAAGCTCCTGAAGGTTCTGCTTCCGGTCCACTACCAGAAGGCCGTTTCCGACCTCCTGATAGTCACCGACATAGAGCTTAGTGCTCGCGTGTCTGATGCCGGACTGATCGAACGTCTCAAGGATCCTCTTGATGGCGTGTTGATGTTCTCGTGAGTCGACCAGAATCATCGTGTCACCGAAAGGTCAGCTCGTCCTGGCCGTCCGGAACGTTCATCCAATCATCGGACGCAGGAGCCGTTGCCTTCACTCCAGGAAGATCCTTGCGCTCAGGAACGGACTGGCTGTCGAACTTGTTCACGTCGAAGAACCAGCGGATGCGCCTGCGAACAACGACCTTGTCCTTGTATTCTTCCTCAATCTCTCCGAAGTTGACGCCGATCTGCGTGTTCTTGAACTGCTTACAGAAGGCACCGCCCCACTGGATCTCTTTGCCGTTCGAATTTTCCCAGGCTGAGCAGAACTGCTTGAAGGCCTTGGTAGTGAGCTTATCCTGACCGACAGACAAAACGTACTGCGTTCCATTGAACGGCCACTTCTTATCTTCGCGAGTGTCGTTCTTGTATTGTTCTGTGAAGTAGCCGGCCTGCTCGTCGATCTTGTCGAAGTCGATATAGACCACGATCATGTCGAGGCCGCTCTTGCTCTGAGTCTCGCGAACTTCCTTAATGATCGCATAGTGCGGTCCGAGTTCGACCGGAGTGAACTCCATATTGCCGGTGCTGGTGTTGTCGTAATTGTTAGGCTTATTCATCTTCTTCCTCCTTCTTGTTTTCCTCATCTGATCCGGAGCGATTCTCCCTGCTCAAGGTGTGCGATCTTGCAGGCGAACTCGTCGTTCCTCTGAAGCGCTTCCTTGATTGCCGCCGTGTCGATCTTCGGCTCCTGCTGAATCAGCCAACCGGCAGGCACCTCTTCAGGATGGTCGACCACGACCTTCGGCGGATTCTTCTGGATGCCGAAGCTGAAAAGTTCCGTCTTGAACTTCGGCTTCTCGCACAGAATCATGGCCTGTTTCAAATGTTCCTTCATACGGTCGATAGAATTGCCGATCGTGCGCTTCCGCGCTGTTAAACGGTCAATTTCTGCCTTCAGAGCCGCCTCATCCGCTTCGAGCTGGCGGATGACCTTTGCGTAGCCGTCGGCCTTCTCCTCGATGTCACCATCGAGGCCTTCGAGCGTGTCGGAGATCACCTGCGGATCTACGTCAGGATCTTCGGCGAAGGCGAGCAGCTGGAGATATTGTTCTGTAAGTTCATAAAGTGTCATCGTCATCTTCCTCCTTGAGTGATTGCTTGCATTTGAAATCAATGATGTCGAGCAGGAATCGGATCTTCTCGGTCTTCTCCATAATGTATGCGCCGCCGGTCATATCCTTATCGAGCTCAATGTTGATCGCGCGTACCATCCTTGCAACGTTCCGAAGGTGAATCGCCACGTCAGACTTCTGAACGGCATCAAGTACGCCGGTCATTTGTCTGCCTTCTTTCCGTCGATCTTCCAATAGGAGCGGATCTGCTTGTCGACGAATGCCAGGTCGTTCGGGATCTTCAGTTCGAACATTCCCTCCGGAGACTTCGCCGTATTGGATCCGTCGCTCTGAGTGAGGAAGAAGTGATCCTTGCCGTCCGTCATCGCCAGCAGGCAGATGTCGACGCAGCCTTCGAGCGTCAGATAATTGTCGAGCATCTGACCGACCGTCTTTGCCTTGACCTTTCCTTCGGAAGTGGTCTGCGTGTGATGCAGGAAGTAGCAGATCACGTCATCCGGCGTGTTGTACGCGATGAACTCGAACAGATCCGAGAAGTTCTTGCCGATCTGAGTGTACTTCTGATATCCCGTGTCGTTCGCCTTCTTGAAGTATTCGTCGACCATCAGATACTGGCTGTCGTCGATCACCCACGTTCTGGTCTTCAGATCCGGATTTCCGAGTGCCTTGTAGATGTCACTGTAGGTCGCATGCTTCTTGACGATGAACTTCTCACCGCCGATGAAGGGAAGCGTTCCCTTCCGGACCGAGAAGATGCCAACCTTCGTAGGATCCATGTTCTTGACCGAGTAGGTCTTACCGCTGCCGCTTTCGCCCAAGATCAAAACCGGGATTCCCATCGTCACGCCTCCTCTTCTGCTGCGAGATCCTCGTCCGGATCTTCGCCGAGTGTCGCGGTGGCTTCCGTTGCGAGCAGGAACGTTGCGACATCGACCATTGTGTCGCGCCTGGACTCGTACTTGTCGGCCTTCTCAATCTCGTCCGCAAGCCATCTTTTCAGTTCTGCCAATACATACTTTTCTTCGTTCATTTTTAAGCCCTCCTGAAGCTCTTTAATTTGTCAGCCTATAAACGGCCACCAGTTTGCCGGTGTAGCCGCAGTGCTTCTTTCCAACGATCTCAACGATCCCCTTTTCCGCCATCTCCGTCAGCCTTGGTGCGGAGAAGTTCCGCTCCGGAGTAGGCACGAAGCCGTTCTGATTCATCGCTACCGCGATCTCCTTTGCCGTTCCCTCACCGATCCAGCCGAGAATCTTCCTGATCTGCTGGTACCGGATCGACTTGTCGACGGTCTCGTTGGCTTCTCGTCTGGTCTCTTCCGTGATCATCCGTCCACCTCCCACAGTTCACTGTTTAGTTCCTTGAACGTCTTGAAGTCGATCGGAATGTCGTCAAACTCGTCGCCTTTGAATCCGGTGAAGATCATCGGTCCGAAGAACATCATTCCCAGGTATTCACAATTGAACGGAACATCATCCCGAATCGCGCCTTCCTCGTTCACGATGATCACGGTGTCGCTGGAGATGGTGACGGTCTCGATGTAGCCGCCTACGAACCTCTGCAGGTTCTCAAGGCTGTCGCTGATCAATGTGCTGTACGGCGCCTTGCCTGGCATCTTCACATAAGCCTTTAGTGTTCTCATTGTTGTTGACCTCCTGAAGTCTGTTTTGTGGAGCCGGAACTCCACTTTCAAGGCAAAAAAATATCGTTCTTCTGCCTCGGTGATAGCCTGAAGAAGTGGCAGAACGACGAGACGTCGGTCACAGTCCACTTAGTCTTTCCGGAAATTAGGCGATAGAAGCGTTGTTCGCTCATTCCGAGATTTCGCGAAATGAAGCGGTGAGTCATGCCGCTGTCGTCAATAATTTTCCGGATCTCCTGATGATCCATACATAACCTCCTTCCTTCTGACAAACCACTATATGTGGAGTTGAAACTCCCCCTTGAGGACAATATATCAGAAGTGGAGTTGTAAGTCAACCACTTTTTGAAAGTTTTTTCATTTTTTTTGATTTGCTTTTTCGTATTTTTTGATTGCTTTTTAGGAAATAGTTGTGTATATTCCTAATTGGAGGTATTAAAATGGACGATGTTAAGACAGTAAATCAAGAAGTTGCAGAAAGAATAAAAGAAGCCAGGAAGGCGGCAGGTCTCACTCAGGAAGAGCTCGGCAAAAAGGTCGGAATGACCAAGTCCGGCATCAGTAAGATCGAGACCGCATCCTTCAATATCGGCCTCGAAACTGCAAAAAAGATAGCCAAAGCGACCAATACGGACCCTGGCTATCTCATTTTCGGAACTGATTATGTGCGCGAGGAGATCATCCGGCTCTACGATCTTCTTCCGCAGGAGAAGAAGAATCAGATCCTTCAATCTCTGAGAGAGATTGTCGGAGATCGAGCAGGAGTTTAACAGCTTCCTCACTGGTCAATTTGCTGACCAGGCATTCTAATTCGTTCACAATATCACCTCCTCGGTAGTTTTTGTACTTGTAATATATAGAACATTCGTTCGATTGTCAAGGGATTTTTTAATCGGTTTATCTGAACATTGCAAACTTTTCAAGTACGCAATACGCCCGTATTATAAGGCGTTGGAGTGCCTCTTCTCCGGTCTGAATGGGGTTCAAGAGGCCGCAAGTTCGATTCTTGTCGCTCCGATCGCCTACGGCGTAAAGTCCTTATTTTACGCCGTTTTTTTATTTTCCGGGAACCGGATAGGTGTACTTGAATTGTCATAAAAAACACGGAGATTCAAGCACACATGATCAGGCCAAAGTTTAAGCTCAAAATCAAAGGAATGAAGGTCAGCGATGCCTTCGAGGAGTTTCTGGACGCGAAGCTGGCCGGAGGCGCCAGCACGGAGACGCTCAGGGCGTACCGGTGCCACTTCGGTGCGGTGTCTCGGTTCCTTGACGTGAAGATCCCGATCGAGGATCTGACGGATGCTGCGCTCCGGAGGATGGTCGCTCAGATGGCGAAGACGGATCTGTCTCGGAACTCGATCAGGTCGTACACGGCGACGCTGCACAGTTTCACTTCTTGGATGCGCGAAGAAGGCATCTGTGACGCGCAAATTGCCCTGTTTAAGGGTGAGGAAAGCATCCCGACCACTTATTCCATGGATGAACTGAAAAGGCTTCTAAAGCGGCCTTTTCGGCGATGTACGTTCTGTGAGCTCAGGAACTGGACGATCGTCAATCTGCTGGTGAACAATGGATGCCGTGCCGCGTCGGTCAGGGCCATGCAGGTGAAGGATGTCAACCTCGATCAGAAGGTGATCCTGCTCCGGCATACGAAGAGGCGGAAGGCTCAGGCGATACCGCTCTCTCCGGCTCTGGCAGAGATCTTCGAAGACTATCTGGAGATCCGGCGCGGAGATCCGGAGGACGCGCTGTTCCCGGACTCGGTCGGAGCGTTTATGTCGGCGAACTGTCTCAGGAACGCGATCCTGAGGTACAACGAGTCACGCGGAGTGCACACACACAGCATACACGCCTTCCGGCACACATTCGCAAGGCTGTACCTCGTTGAGTGCAATGGAAACGCTCTGAAGTTGCAGCGGCTCCTCGGTCATTCCACGCTTGACATGACAAAGAAGTACGTCAAACTGTACGACGAGGATCTGATCAAGGACTTTCAGAAGACTTCGCCATTGTCTGTAATCAAATAAAAAATCGCCCTACACGGCTGGGATGAACAGTAGACCATACCGTGTAGGGCTTTCCGATAATAAGATAAAGATAATCCGGAGGAGGTTGAACCGGATTATTTTTTTAAGTATTTGGACGAACACCACCCGTCGAGGTTGCCGTACTTAACGTTCCACCAGTTCCCGGCGGTGTAGCCGTCAGCGGTGACTTTGGCGTTCTTCGGCATTGTGACGATATAGCGGTGAAGCACGCCAGGGCCTTTCCGAAGGTACAGTCCGGTCGTGACGGTGTACGCGCCGATTAGGTTCTTGTCGTAGGCGGTCGCACCATCGGGCTTGACGGTTGGCTGGATCGGTTCTGCGTCGGAGTAGTCCGGCGCGATGAACCCGAAGATCCGTGCGTCCGTGAGTGCGGTCGTGCGGCGTGAGCAAACGTGCTTGTCGCCGTCGGTGTTGTTTCCCTCGATTGCGGTCACGAATCCATCGCCGACAGTCTCGACGCATCCAACGTGATTCGGCGCGCCGTTCTTGTCCCAGTCGTAGAGAATGAGGTCGCCTGGCTTCGGCGAATAGGTCTTCTGCCGCCACAGTCCTTTGTTCTTGGCGGCTTGGTACAGTTCCCATACGCCCATCTCGCAGACGGTGCGGTCGGTGAGGTTCGCCATCAGCGCAAGCGCGGACTGCTGAATCGCGCACCACGCCATTGTGGCGGTCGCCTTGATGCCTCTCGGGAGCGGATTCAGGTGATTATAGGTGTCCACAAGAAGCGTGTGCCGCTGGTCGCCCTGCACCGTGCCGAGGTACTGCTGATTGAGTTTGACGAATAGTTCGCGGTCGGTCATGCTTTCCTCCTTATAGTGCGGTGACGGTATCGAAGAAAGACCCTGATGGGGGCCAATCATAGCCGATAGGATTAAACCCTTCATTACTGCTTGTAGTTGAATCTATAATGTAAACAAGATAATCACTACTACTATACATTAAAGTTGGTGTAAATAAGTCTGTGTTCTTTGCCGCACCACCAATTATAAGAGATTTTGAATTGAGACCGTGATGTTGTGCCATATAAGTCTTAAACTCACTCAATGTATAAGCGGTGCTTTTAGAAGAAATTACATTCGCACAAATATCATATGCTTTAGTGGCATTTCTAAAATCACCATTAAAAAGTCTAATCGTGTGCAAGTACAACTTACTTCCCCCACCAACGGCATAATTCGTGCCATTCAGTTTGAGCGAAGTGAGCGTTGTTTCACCGCCAGAGAGCGTGGGATTGGCAGAGGTGTTGTAGGCATCAAGAACCACATACGCACCATCGTCACCGTGGCGGTGGTACAAATCCTTACCTGCATTTGTAGCCAAAATCAAATCACCATATTTCGCGTTGTTGCCAATCGTATAGTTTGCACTATTATTATTCGGAAAAGAAATGATTTGATTATCGCCATATCCCAAAATCTTTTGCGAACTTGAAAACTTCAAATTCCCTGTCATCGTACCGCCACTTAACTGCAAGTACCTCAAATCCGCGTCAGCCTGCGAGATTCCGCCGTGTTCAGAGACATATTCTTCAGTCGCAATCGGAGAATACGTCCACTCATCGCCATCATTCGTACCGAGGTCGGGCGCATAGCCTTCTCTCACACGGACTTTATAACCGTCATCGCCAATGGTGATTTCGCCGTCTCCTGCGATAAGAGTTGCACCCACGCCAGTGTCTCCCGACTTCATCATAATACTATCGTCGGAAGTGTCGTGGGAAAGCCGACCGTTGAACGTGCTTTCCGATGTTCCGCTTGTCTCACCGTCAAGTTTGCCGTCAAGAGCGTTCTTCAAGTCTGTTTGGTCGGCAATGTCGCCAGTGATACTGCCCCACGCCGCGCCTTGCGGAGCTTCTTCCAATGCCGTCACGCGCTCGTCCAGTTCCGCGACAGAAACGCCCTTCTCTGTGGTCTGCGGTGATCCGGCTTCCGTCGCAAGCACGCGCACCGTGAACGGGAACGACTGCACCGTCTCGTTGTCCGCTTCAATCTCAAGGTCGCAGTTCACATACCCGGCGGTCGTCAGCACCTGATCGGCATCGACCGCCACCACCTGACCGTCAACCGTTGCGGTCTCCGTATAGAACGTGCCGTTCGGGCGGTGAATGTAAAGCCGTGCGGTCGCGCCTTCGGGAACGGTGAAGTCCGAGAACGCGCAGTTCAGCACTCTGCCCGTGTCGCCTTGCATCGCGTACACGGTCGGCTTGACCGTGTACTTCGTTGCTGATAAAATGATCGTCTGTGTAAGCATAAAACCCCCTTAGATTCAATTACAGTCCTTAATGCGTGACGACTGAGAAATCTGCATCTGCAAGGATGCAGACAAGTGCGCCATACTGACCGCTTACCGTTGAAGAACCGCCAGTTATGTTATACATCGTTGTTGCAGTACATTCACCAACCATAGACATATCGGAATCATAATTGCAAATAACGAATGTGTTCTTTGCCACTTCATAAGTGTGCGTTCCTTGTTCTGTGCCAGTATGATGAATCTCTCCATCTGCACCAGTATACAAAAGATCGGTTGTGCCACCAGCCGTATATGTCATCGTGACCGTCTCAAGCGCGCCACTGCCACCGCCACCTTCGCCGCCGAACGCCTGCGCCATTATGAGTGTTTTGTAGTCCATAGGTCACCTCACGTTGAAATCGTAATGCTTGCGGTTTCTTCTGTCACAAGAATTGCAAGTGCCGTAATACCCATATCAGAAATGTCTACATAGGTACATCCAGTTACGCTTATATCCCCTGTCCCGGATGCGTTCAAAACAAGCGCAACAATACTTCCAGTGACACAAGTAATATCAGTTGGCCCTTCCAAACCATACTTGCTGTCAAGCGTCCCCACGTCTTTCAAATATCCGACATAGTAAGTATAGCCGCCACCACTAATTGAAAGTGTACTCATCTTCGTCCCTCCTTAATAACCGATAGTAATTGCCGTATCTTCTTCGATTATAACAATCGTGTACGGCGCACCGTTATCACTATTTTGGTAAACAGTCTCTGTCGTTGCAGAAGTTATGACATTGCCACCAGTTGCCGCTCCGTCACCCGGAACGACAAAAATCGTCGAGTTCTGCGGAACTGTCAATTCGTAATCGCCGCTTGTGGTGTAAGTCACGGATTTCAGCGTGTTGTCATCGTTCGCGTCCAAATAACCGACGCGGCATTTAAGCCCGGACTGCATAGTGATCGTCACTGTCGCTGGAACCGCAGGCGGCGTGGGAGCCGGATCGCCCTTCCACTGGATCAGACCGTCCGAACGCACAAACGCCGTCTCGAACGCCGATGTGATGATGAGCGTGCCAGCGCCCGGAATCGTGTCGAAGAACTGCGTCAGATCTCCCTCGATCAGGCCTTCAAAGCCTTCTGCGCTCGCAGGCACTTCTGCCTTCGTGTCCGCGTAAAGCAGGGCGCTCGACGGATCCTCTCTTCTAAAGTCCAAAAGTTTAATCATGTCTCGTCTCCTTCGTTCTCAATGATTTTCTTGTTTTTGAAAAACTCCCTGCTCTCGATCTTCAGCAAGATGCCGAGGAATGCAACGAGAGCCGCCGCCGTCGCTACGATTTCCGTGTCGAACCCCCAACCCCAAATCTTCGCAAGCGCCGCGTACAATGCCGCCACGCCCGGAATCACGATCTGCGCGATTCGTAGGAAATCAAAAACCGTCTTTTTCATCTTCCGCTCCTTATGCCATTTTCCGCTCGAGGTCGTCGATACGGTGATTGACTGACTTTATTTTCTCTTCCTGAATTGCCGTGCTTTCTTCCAAGCGGTATGTTCGCTCAATGATCTGATTATGTTTCTCCATCTTCGTTTCCAGTTGCTGAAGACGGTATTCCATAACCGCCGCACTCTTCCGGTTCGCAAAATAGTTCCCGGCCAGAGCGAACAGCCCGGTGATGATCGCCGTCAAAATTGGGATCATAATGTTCAAGTAGTCCATCTTTTCTCCTTATTGCGGTACGGCTTTCAAAAATCCGTTCCCGTCAATCGTAATCGTGTAAGCCGTTCCGCCACGCACCATCTCGATCGAGTTTCCGCTGGCGCCGAAGACGAAGGCATTGTTCGCATACCCGAACCTTGTCACTCCGGAGCCCGTCACACGGATGATCGGAGTTCCGTTCTCCTGGATCTGACCGCCTCCGACATTGATCAGGTTAATCTTTCCTGTCGTCTGGAGATCTCCGTTGTGGCCGACCTGCATGTTCGGCGTGTTAATGAAAAACTCTCCGGAGTTTGACGAGATATAAACGCCGCCGGCGCTCAACCGATAGCCGCTGATCGCCCAGTTTGCGATCTGCCCGGACGTGGCCGTCATAGATCCGGCGTTCGTCACCCTGAACGTGCCGGAGCCGTTGTTAATCTCCAACCCGGTGATCTTTCCGGCCGTGATGTTGTCTGCGTCCAGATTAGTGACGTTGACTCGTGAAGCATCGAGCGTTCCGGCCGTGATCAGATCTGCGCTGATCTCGCCGTTCATCGTGGCCGCCACTGAGTACGTCTGGCCGCCGTCGTTGGTGTAGCCCCATCCGTTCACGTTCCAGCGCCACCACTTCGTTGCCGTGTTCGGATCGTTTGTGTCCATTATCCGGATCTCTGTGCAGACGCCGTTCCCGTCATAGACGAAGTAGACGACGCCGCCGGTGGCCGCTTCCAGGATCTGCCGAGCATTGGACGCGGCGGTCACGAAGATCTCCGTCTTGTCACGCTCAATTTCCCTGGTCGATTCCGCAGTCTGCGCTGAAAGTGAAAGCGTCGTTTTGCTTCCGAGCGTTATGTTCGAAGATCCAGGATTGAGAAGGTTGATCTCCAGCTTCGTTAGGATGAAATACCGGTCGAGGCCGTGAGGCTCAGAGACGACGCGGATCTTGTCCAAGATCCTGAACTGCTGGACAGCGGAATCCGCCAGTCCGAGATCGAATGCCGAAGCGTCGATCGTTAGGTTCGCCCACTGAGCATCTGTCAAATACGTCTGTGCAGCGGCCTTCAGTGTCGCCGGATCTGAAATATTGTCAAACGTCTTTGTCTTCCAAACGTTCCCGTAGATCCCGGATGCCGTGCTGACGATATAGTCTAAGCCTGCGTTGACGGTTTTTATCGTCACACGGTCGTTGATGCCAGGCACCGTCTGCGTCCGGAGCTGAGCCCCGATCGGGATCAGGACCGTGCAGATCTGCGAGGCGTCGAAATCTTCAGCAAGATCCAGAAGATTAGATCCGATCTTGATGATCTGCAAAGACGTCCGAGGCGAATCGGCGAGATAGTCCAAATGCCGGACGCCGTTGTTCCACCGGCACCGGAGAAAGCCGCCGAACGGAGAAAGCAGGCCATCGTTGATGGCCGAAAGCGTCGCCGTGTAGTTTGTGGTCCGGTCAAGCCCGGAAGCGTTCACAGTGACCGCCCCGATGCTGAACTGCTTGTCGGCGTCCGCCTGGGCGTTGTGCTGCGTGAGCAGTGACGCCAGATATGTTGCGGCTGTCTTGCCGGAGTATTTCGCCGGCCGCTGCACGGTGTCGTTGAGGTACGCCAGCTCACCTTCGCAGCTGACGGTCTTCTCGTTCCAAAAGTTTGTAGATTCGCTGATCGGTGTTCCGAGGAACAGCAGTTCCGCGTCCTGGTACACCTCGATCGTGTTCTTATGGAGAACGATGCTATCGTATGCCGGATGATTCGGAGCAATCGTGAACTCGAAGGATCCTGCCCTGTTCGCCTCAAGGGAAAGAATGGCGCTGACCAGAGCGGTGTCTTCAAGTACGTCAATCGCCAGCGGATCTCCGTCGATCAGGATCTTATACATCAGAGCGCACCCTCCTCCATTGTGATTTCAATCGTTCCGGCGCCGTGAATGCCAAGCGTGTGCGTTCCTGTCGGAAGCGCCAGTCCGAAGGCGGTGCTCACTCCCTGCGGAAGCGTCCACGTTTGGCCGTCATAGGAGACAGTGAAGTCCGCCGCCGAAGTGTCGAAGGTCAGATAGCCACGCGCCTTGGTGACGGTGACCGTCGTCGTCACGTCTCCGGAGATCGTCTGCGAATAGACGGTCGTTGGCGTCACGTCACGTTTGAACGGATGCGCCTTGATCAGGATCTCGATCCCTGCGGATGCGCCGTGATCCTCAAGTGGCCCTACGGTCGCAAATCCGTTCCAGTAGTATGAATTATCGTCTCCAAGGATGAGATCCACTTCTCGGCCGTGTATGTCGCTCATAAGCGCCATATAATACGCCGGCCAGTCGGATCTCTGTCCACGAAGTTCCACGCCGAGAGATATATCACGCGTCTCGAAACGCATGATCGGCGACATCATGGCTGTCAGATCCAGCTCACCGTCTGCCAACGGAATGTTGACCGTGACGCGCTTCGGCTCCGGAGCGGAGATCTCCGTATGAATATGATTGAGATGGTAGGCCGTTTCGGCCGTTCCGTTAATTGTGAATGCCATTACACGAACCTCTCATTCTTTGCGGCGATCCGGCCGAGCGCCTTATCCATGCCAGGAGCGATCTTCCCGACCAGCGCGTTTCCGTCAATGTAAACGCCCATCTGCGGAGCAACCGCAAGAAACTGTCTCATCAGCTCAATCAGATCGTCAAGCTTCTTTTCCACGGCGTCAGATGCGGTATAGCCGGCCTTCTCAAGCGGAACGACCGTCGAGCCACGGCTCATATACTGAAGCTCAGGTCCTTCCTCGCCGGTGACTGTCCAGCCTTCCTGCTTGATCACGCCACCGTTCGCCAGTTGCGGAATCTGCGGAATCTTGACGTCGCCCATGCTCCACTTGGCGCCAAACATATTGCCGACCGCCGTGATCACCGCTCTGAGCGGCGCAAGTAGCAGGTTGATACCGTCGATCATCTTGTTGATGAACCAGATCACGCCGTTCACGCCTGCCTTGAACGCGGTCTTGATGCCTTCCCAGATGCTCTGGACGAAGGCGACAATGTTGCCAAGCGCGCCCTTCAGATTATTCCATCCTTCCGTGATTTTCTGTGCGATCCATGTGATTGCCTTGCCGAGTCCTGTCATCAGAAGCTCGATCAGCATACTCAGGAACTGGATCAGCGGCTTCACGACAATGTTGATGATGTCGAGCAGCGGCGGAAGGATTGCCAGAAGCAGATCAAGAATGGGCTGGAGAATCGGCATGAATGCCTGGAGAAGCTTCACGAAGATTGGTAGCAGTTCCGCGACGATCTCGATGATCGGCGGAAGGAGCTGCTCCAGGAAGTCCATTAGTATCGGCAGGATCTGCTCGATCAGGTCGAAAAGCGGCGGCATCAGCTTGTCGAACAGCATCTCAAGAATCGGCGCGATCCTCTGGAACATAGCCATCACTTTCGGCATCCAGTCGAGGATCTTGTTCGCGAACTTGAGCACGACAGGCATAACCTTGGCGCCGATCTGCTGGACAATTGCCTGAAACGATTTCGTGACGTCGCTCATCGTGTCTCCGAGCTCGACGCCTGCCTTCACGTCTTCCTCAGCCATTACGAGGCCGAGATCGTGAGCGCGCTGTGTTAATGCGGCGAAGTCTTCACCGCTCTGCTCGATCAGCGGTGACAGATTATAGGCGACATTATTTCCGAAGAGTTCCGCCGCCTTTGCGGCACGTTCCTCGGCCGTTCCGAGCGCCATTACCTCATTGAGCGCGGATTCCAGATTCAGATCCGTGCCTTCGAGCGCCTTGGCTGCCTTCTCCAGGATCGCCATCTCGACGCCGCTCTGGCCTGCCGCGTAGGCAAGCTCCTGATAGGCATCCGTAGAGACGCCCATTCTGATCGAGGCCTTGTCTATCGTGTCGGCAGTTTCAGCCGTGGAGTTTGCCAGGGCGACCACGCCGGAGACCGCAGCAGCGGATGCACCGACGATCGCAGTGCCAACCTTGGCGGCTCCGGATGCGACATTCTTAAAAGTCTCGCCGGTTTTCTTCGCCTTATCGTCTGTTTTTGAGAGTGATTTGTTCGCGTCTTCCGTGTCAACGAACACAGATCCGACGAGCTTGAATAGGTTCATTTATCTTTTTCTCCCACTTTTTTCCGGATTTCCTCGACCTCCGCGAGAATATCCTCTGCCGGCCTCCGGTCAACGTTTCCGCCGGTTCTCCGGTTGTAGTAGTCAGTGAATGTGATTTCCGGGATGTACCGCATATACATAAGCGGCAAAATTACGTTGTATTCGGCCTTCAATTCGTTCCGAATGTTCTCCTTCGAAATTTGCTTATAAAGTCGCGAAAACAGGCCGATTTCGATGTTCAGGATCGTCTCAGGCGTCCATCCGTACCGGGCCGCAAACAGATCTATTACTTCTTCTTTGCTACGAGCCCGGCGAGCGATGTAAAAAAAGCCTTCCACCTCGAAACGTCAACGGATGCAACGAAGTCTCTGATCTGTTCCATAAACTCGACGGCATCCATGTCCTTCAGTTCCTGGACGCTCTTCTCCAGAGGCCCGGCAAGGAACTCGTAGAAAGCTTCCGTTGCTCTCTTGTTTCCAAGGTGCGTGACATAGAGCAGGATCTTCGCGCCTGCTTCCTCTTGAGTCACGCCCTTCGTGTTCATGAGCGTGTTCAGGGCGCTGAACGCCTCTTCCGCTCCGATGATGTCAGCGACATTGAGTGCCGCAAAGATGTCCTCAGACTTTAGATTTCTCATTTTTTGCCTCCTGAAAAAAGGCGGACCGTAAATGTCCGCCTTGCCATTACGTCGTCGCAGTAATTGCTGCGAAAACGGTGTTCATGCTCGTCAGGAACGTCAGCGCATTCAGCGTGAGCGTCGCCGTCGAAGCATCCATCACCACGCGATCGAGAACCGGTCCGCGGTCTCCGTCAGCGTTGATCTGCCTGAACTCACGCTCAACCGTGAACGATCCGCCGCCGCGAGTCAGGGCGACATCCGTGCCGTCGATCGCGAAGACGCCTGCGCCGAGCAGGATCTGATCTGCTTCCGGATCTGCCGCTGCACCTGCGTAGGTGATCTGCCAGGGCTCTTCGTAATCGGATGCCGTGGCGGTCATGTGATTCGTGTTCGAGTAGCACCCGGTCAAGGTGATCTCCTGAACAGTGTCATCCTTCTCGGCAAAAGCCCAGTCAATGTTGCCCATGTTGATCGCATTGGCCAGCGTGATCACGACCGCCTTGCCGCTCTTCGTCTTCCCGGTCCATGTGACCTGATGGAAGTCAGTTGTGGAAACGATGCCGTTTCCCTTGATCGTATAAGACATGCTCATACCCTCCTGTAATTTTGTACTTGAAAACGCACCACCGCGTGGCAGATGCTCTTGTCCGGATCGTCAATCGTGCCGGCAGACGTAAAGTAGAACGTCGGCAGGATGTACGGTTGAGGATCGTTTGAGAACGACAATAGGTCAACCACCTCGTCGATGATGTCGAAAGACTGTGCACGGTCCTTCGTCCAGACGTGCACATCAAGCGTCAGATCCTCACGGCCCATGTCCATCGGATCCATGTCCGAAAAGTCGTAAACGACATGCGGATACATCACAGATGTGGACACCTGACCGTAGGCGATTCCGTCGCTTTTGATTTCCGGGAAGTTGTCGCGGAGATGCTCAAGCTTGTCTTTGATTACTTCCCTGAGCTGATTAGTCCTCATCTGCTCCTCCATCAAACTCATTTTCGTCGATCATCCTCGCAAGGCGGTCCGCCTCCTCCGACAGTCCGGACAGGTACTGCGATTCGAGTTTCACGATCGTAGCGACGTTGTTCTGGACCGTTTTTGTCAGCAGACCGAGTTTCGGAATCCCGGTCGAGGTTCCGAACTCCTGGAAGTACGCATAGAAGCCTTCTACATCTTTTCCTTTGCTGGAATGCGGAAGGCCTATGTCTACACGCGGATAAATGGTGTTCTTGTTCGAGAAGACCTTGAACTTGGTCACTCGACCGCCTTTACCGGTGCGCTTCTTAAACCTTTTGTAGTATTCTTCCTGGAACTTTTTGCAGAGAAACTTTGCCGCATCACGCAGGCCAGCCCTGGCCAGCTCGAAAATGGCATATTGCGTGGCGTCCAGGTTGCTCTCGTAGGTGATCTCCGTCTTGCCTTTTTTGTACTTAATCTTCGCTTGTGCCGGAGGCATGCCCATGATCGACACCTCGCTGGAGAGTCAGCTCCAGCGCTTCGCCTTTCCTGAATGTACGAATGACGGTGAACCTGATCGGAGCCGTCATGCCGAATGGCGTATACTCCACAATCTTCTCGCCGTGGTAATCAAGCCAATTCGTCAACGTGATCTTGATCTCCGGCTGGAAGCCGACAGTCATGCCTTGGTAGAACTCGCGCATTCCAACGCTCTCTTCGTCTCCGAAGACATGGTGCACGATTTCTTCCGTGACGGTATCGCCGTAGATGTTGATGATCTTTTTTTCTTCGATCAGAGAAAAGTCATTCCACATCAGACCGCCTCCATACCATAGGCGGAGGATTCGCGCATCTGGCCCTTCTGGCTGTCATAGGATGCCCGAAGACGGTCAAAGTCTTCAGGACTTCCGAAGTGCATCCGGCAATAGGTAATGACAGCACGAATGACCAACGGATCAGTGATCGTCACATCGACAACCGCACCTCCGGCATCAGTGACGTTCGTTGCGTCAAACTGAGCGCCGATGTGCTTCAGATCCGCGACGCCTGCCAGCAGAAGATCGACCAGTTCCTCGTCATATACAGTTGTATTCAGGCGCAAGGCCAGTTTAAGCTTCTCCAGCATTGTCTATCCTCCGAAAAGCGTTGTAATAGTCTTCAGTGATGACCGTATAACCGACGTGGCCCATCTTGAAGGACGGATCACAATAAAGCGTGTAGCCGCATTCTCGCGCTCTCCAGCAGAAGGAAAGATCCTCTCCGACGCCAGGGAACGGATCGAACATTCGGCCGTACTTGGCCGCAACGTCGATGATCACGCTCGTGTCCATCAGGACGCCGCCGAAGCCGCACCCTTTGACTTCGAAGATCTCCTCCGGAACCTTCTCCAGTCCGTTGAAGTCGCATCCAGTCTCAGTGACATCCAGCAGGTCAAACAATACCGGAGAATACGGCGGATTCCGTCTGAAGTACAGTGCCGACAAGAAGTCGAGCTTCTTCTCCTTCAGCACGGCAAGCATCCTGATCAGGAAGTCCGGCGGAAAGACCATGTCGGAGTCGAGCCAGAGAACGTAGTCTGCCTCTTCCTTGACTGCATTTTTCGCAAGAGTGTTCCTGCTTGAGTAGACAAGCGAGCCGACCTGGAAGCCCACGATTATCTCGCACCCTTCCGGGCGCTGCAGCATCGCAAGGCTCTGTGCAAAACGCGCAGGGATCTGATCCATGCACGGTACAGCAATCATCACTTTCATTTTTTGCCTCCTGAAGCAGATTTACTTAGTGAGTGATCTTGCAGAACGCCTTCGGAGCGACAATGCCGTGCCCGACATATTCGCGGCCGAGGATTCTGATGAGATCCTTTTCCATCAAGGTCTTGTCGTCGAACTTGATCTCGATTTCGTCGCCGTTCGGGAAGTTCGCCTGTGCGCCAAGGCCAAGGTCACCGACGATGGCGTAGGTCACGCCGGTCGTCGCCGCCGAGAAAGCCGTGATCGTGTCGTTGAACAGGACCGGAAGGCCTTCAAACGGATCATAGCCGAAGTTGCCAGCTGCCTGAGCTGCCTTAAAGGCGCCCCAGGTTGCCTTGTTCATCATAACGACCGGATTCGCAGCTTCGTCAGAGAGCTGTGCAAGCGCCTGAGCGACGAGGCCGAGCGTGACAGTCGTGGACTTGATCGCCGGAACGCCGGGGCCGCCGGTCGTGGTCACGGTCGCGCAAGCTTCGATGTCAGCCACGATCAGATCCGCTGCCTTCTTCGCGATGCGATAGGTCAGTTCGTCATAGATGTAGTCCAGGAACTCTTCGCCGGCAAGATCATAGACTTCGTCGGAGATGGAGATCCATTTCTTGATGGATTCCGGAACGAGCTCGACAACGCCGAGAACCAGGTTCTCTTCGCTGACAGCGCTGTTCGCTGCTTCCGTGTGAACGGTTGCAGGATCTGCGGAGACCTCAAAACCGATCTTCACGTTGCCTTTGAGATAGGTCTTGCGGACGCGGCTCATGATGCCCTCGCGCTCCCAAGCGGTGCGGACACGGCCTTCGACATATTCAGCAACCGGAACAGGACCGGAAACATTCTCGGTCAGCAATGCACGGCACTCCGCGTCGGAACCGGTCTTGATGTAGTTGGCAAATGCCACGTTGTACTCATGAGATTTTCTCACTTCAAGATTCGTCATTGTTTTTCTTTCCTCACTTTCAAAAGATTCTTTTTCTACGCCGGTCTCCAGGACTTCCCGGATCTCTTTGGCGCGTTCTTCCGCAGCGGCGTTGATCGCCGTCTCGCGGTCATTCAGCTGACGCTCTTCTTCGTTCAGCTGGTCCGTTTCTGCTTCGAGCGTGTCCAGGGCTTCGGCTTCAGCCGTCTCCAGAGCGCTTTCGATCTCTGCCTTTCTCGCTGCGATCTCTGCTTTTCTCGTCTGGACTTCGTCGAAGGTCATCTCTGCAATATTCATGAGATGTCTCCTTTCAGTTTCTTCTGGATCCGTTCCACTTTCTCCCGGCGTTCGCGCTCTCTCCGGCGCTCCTCCTCGATCACTCCGTCGAAGAAGGATCTCGCGCTGATGTCCGTGTTCGGATTTGCCGGGATGCTCACGGCGCTGACGTCGTAGACCTTCCGGATCTTAAGGATGCTCCGCGTGTGAGTTTTCTCATTGTAGGAGTCCTCTTCGACCGTGAACGCCCATGACATCTGCGTCACAAGTCCGGCCTTTATGGATTCATACATCTGGCGGCTCGCCTCCGTCGAGGACAGGTCCGCTCTGATGTATAGACCTCTGTCGTTCTCGGTGATCGTCAAGGTTCCGTTCGACATCCTGGCGTACACCATTCCCTCGTGATTGTAGAGAAAGATCACGTCTGACGTGTCTGCCTCCATCAAGGCGTTGCGGTCGATCTGTTCCTGGTATTTGATCCCGTCGAACTCGTAAAGCGTGTACGGATCATTCCATGTCGTCGCGTAGCCTTCCACGATAAAGTTCTCATCTTCAAGCGCCCGGAACTGAATATCGGGCATCTGTACCATCCGGTACTCTCTATCATGCTTGATTGCCATTGTTTTCCTCCTCGTTCTGAGTGATCTGTGCCGGCTGTCTGTCTTCGCCGACGAAGTAGTATTCACCACGGATCGGCAGGACGTCTCCGCCCTCGATCGCGGTATAGTTAAGAAGCTCGCGTCCTTCGTTGATCGTTATGAAGCCACGATCCGAAAGCGTCGCAATGAAATTGATCTTGTCGCCGGTGCTCATATACTGGAGCCTGTTCGCCGTCACGCGGACCTTCGCGCCATGCGCGATTTCCAGATCCGAGAAAAGCATCAGAGTCAGGACTTCCTCCAGCTGGATAGCAAACGGCTCGATCGCTCCGTCAAAGAATGCGTCGAGCTGTGAGCCTGCGGCCGTGTTCTGGACGACGTTCTCATTCACGCCGAAGTAGTCGAAGACTTGCTTCTCAATCAGTTTCTGATCATCCGGAGAGATCGTATAGGGCTTGCTGGTGATCTGCTGGATGTTGTCGTAGGTGTTCGGGAAGAGCAGGAAACCGGAGGAATCCTTCTTCAGGTTCCGGGCCGTGAAGTTCTTCTGCTCTTCAGCCAGATCTTCCGGATCTTTCCAGTTCGTGGACCGTGCCATAAACCGGAACGACGCGGATGCCTTGATCGCCTCCTCGATGCCCTGGCGTTCGATCGTCAGGAGATCCATTGTCTCGTCAAGTGCCGTATTCCGCTCGCCGAAGAAGTCCGATTCGTACTGATGTTTCGTCACGATGCCGCACTGTCTCAGGCGGACCGCGCCACGGTCACCCGTGGAAAACTCATACTCAAGCCACTCCTCGCCCCTCTTATCTTCCAGAATCTTGCATCTGCTCGGCAGGCACGTCCAAAGGCCTGCGATGTCGCCATCCCGGTCGATGATCGGCACAATGAAGAGAGTGTTCTGCATATCAAGGATCGTGCTCGCACGGTAAAGGAACTGGCTCCACGTCTGGAACTCGTTCGGCCGTTTCTTAATGATGGTCTGAAGTTTCGGTCTGGCGGCGCCGTTGATCTTCACTTCGAGCTTACTAATGTGCCTCGCCTTCGCGTCTATCGCGGATCTGACGATTCCGCATTCGTAGAGTTTCCCGTTCCACTTCCGGAAGGTCGGCTGGTATGCAGTTAGTGTCCGGAAGTAATGCCGGACTTCCCGACGGGCCCGGATTCCTCCGAAGATTTTGTCAAACAGTGACATGATTTACCTCTTATGATTCTTCAATTGTTCGCCGATCTCCGCGAACCACTTCTGGCGGACGCAGAACGCATCCAGCAAAGCCGCCATTCCGTCTATTCTGTTTGTGGCGCTGATCTTGATGAGCTTCTTCCTGCTCGTTTCGTTGTTCAGTTTCAGCGCCGCATTGAGCATGTGGATCTTCAGGAGATCGTTGTCTCCGCATTCCAGGGCTCCGTCTCGGATCAGCCCGTCAACCTCGTTGATGACAGGCGTCAGATTTTCGCCCTGGTAAACATCGTCAACCTGGTAGCCATATCCCTGGAGCGCCTGAATGAGATATGTAGCCGAATAGCGGTCATAGCCGAGCTTCAGCGAGTAGATCTTGTACTTCTCGATCAGGTCGTGGAACCACTGTTCGCAATCGTGATAATCTACGAAGTTTTCACCTGAAGGCGTTAAAAAACCGCGAGCAACGTATGCCTTGTACGGCACACCGTCACGAGCGGTCGCTTCATCTATCTTCTCAGCCGGCATCCAGAAGTGCGCGAACACATTCAGGCGGCCGTCTTTCTCAATCACGCAAACGGCAGCGGTCAAGTCTGTCGTCTGCGACAGATCCAGTCCTGCCACCGCGTAGCAGCGCTGGAAGTCCTCGAAATGCAGCGGCTTCCCGGAGAAGCACTTCGAAACGTCCTGCGTGTTCAGCCAGGCGGCCGAACTGTTTTGCTTGATATTGCAATACTTCGTGAGGAACTCCGCCTTCTTTGAAAGGCTCTGCTCCGCAACGTTGATCTCGCTCAGGATGTAGTCGACCGGAACGGACTTGCCGAGCATCGGCATGCTCTTCCTGAGCTCGTTGATGTCATTCCACTTGTCGACATCCTCGATCATGTAGAGCACCGGCAGGAGCCGCGTCTCCTTAGAGTCTCCGAGGAGGAACCGCGTCGAGCGCTTCATTAGCTCGTCATATATCCCGTCGTTCTCATAGCCGGACGTGGTCACTGACAGAAGCAGCGCGTCTCCGGCACGGGCTCCCATTCCGGACTTCATGACCTCGTACATCTTCAAGCCGCGATCTCCTGGCCATGCCGCAATCTCATCGCAGATGCACAACGAAGGATTGAAGCCATCGGCAGTCTTAGCCTGGAACGCGATCTTCTTCATCGTGGAATTAGATCCGGAGATTGACAGATCAGATCTCCGCTTCTTCGGAAGTGCCGAATCATCGTTGATCTTCGTGTTGTGCGCGTCGCGTTCATCGCAATGTTCCTTTAGGTCCTGATATTCAGGATCGAGCTGGATCATCTGCCAGGTCGTATTATAGACAATGTCCGCCTGATCGAGTTTCGGCGCTACGCAGTAGACCTCCGCTCCGTAGCCGCCGGCTCCGCCCCATAACTCATAATCAGCGATCGCCGACATCAGAATCGACTTGCCGTTCTTCCTGCCTTCGACCAGGAGTGCTTCCCAGAAGTGCCGTTTTCCGTTCTCGTCCACGATCCCGTAGAGCGCCGAGATAAAGGCCTTCTGGAACGGCTCAAACTTGATCCGTCCGGGTGCCAACGGCCCCTTGACGTGGAAGCAGTGCTTCTCCATCCAGTCGATCGCACGGTTCGCCTTCTTCTGGTCAAAGAAAAAGAGGCCGTCCTCCAGCCCCTTGATCAGATATTCGTAAATCAGCTTCGTCCATCGGCAAACGTTCTCTGTTCCCTCGGTTATTCGCTGATAGTAGTCATAAATCCAGTTCGTTCTGTTCATCTCCTGGCGTTTCCCCTCTGGTCAGCCCAGGTCTGGCCGTTTCGCTCTCGATTCCGGTACGACAAAACCCC
>Ga0310691_10002207_pt1 | contig 26713 bp, 24 predicted proteins | sample 176DNAGHGlowgp2_FD_203887 | JGI IMG/M metagenome (GOLD analysis project Ga0310691, IMG submission 203887) | Sheep rumen microbial communities from Palmerston North, Manawatu-Wanganui, New Zealand - 1766 DNA GHGlow gp2 (v2) (version 2) | ecosystem: Host-associated > Mammals > Digestive system >... | reverse complement strand
GGAGCGTTGCAAGGAGAATAGTTCTGCCAGATCCTTCTCACGGAAAGAGAAGAAATTCTGATCACGAGTGTAAAAAACAGTAAGATACCCTTCCTCTGTCAAATACAGATACAATTCTTGGATAAGGGTATATCTCCTTAAATCACTATCAATATAATAATCGTCAAGTTTGCCGAAAACCCCCGTAAAGAGCCCCCGATCATTTATTTGTAGTCTTTTTATCCTTTCAACAGACATGTTATCTCATCCTTTGTTTCAGTTCGTTTGTCGCTCCCTTTCCGTCAAGAAACTTTGGCGATTTCATCTCAGGGATAGGATTGTCTTCCTTATCAATATTGCAACATTTCCCTTGACTTAAAACATAACCACTCTGTTCAATTTCTTTACGGATATCTTCCAAGCTCCTTTCATACTGCTGAGGACTGAGGATTCGATCATCGTTTCTGTGGAATGTAATTAGGTTTTCTGTCTCATCGGCATTGGGCCCAACGATAATCGTCAATTCCTCATCTTCTGGCCCGCTCAGAATAGAATAGACAGGTTCTCGAATATCATTATCAATCTCGCCGCCCAGATAATTGATGTCCGCCTTACCATCCTCGTACTTGATCTGCCAGCCCTGGTTCTGAAGAGCATTGACGATATCAACGGACATCTCAAGCCTGCGCCTTGACAAGAAACTCCTGCGGATGGCTTCTTCTACAAGTCCAATGGTTTTAGTCTCCAACTCAGAGATCTCCTCACATATTTCCTTCAACCTGTTATCAGGAATGCGATCCGGATCAGAATCAAGTTCGGTCCTAAGTAGTGACAACCCCTCAAGTGTTTTACAATATTCGCCCCTTGTCCAAAAATCGGTCTCAAGATCATATGACTCTTCTTCGTTCGCCTCAATAGGAAAGTGGCGATTAGTCTCTGCAGACTCCATGACAGCCGATAGCCTAGAATCTGCGAGGTAATAGAGTTCATCATGTCTGGCTTTGGCAAGGATTGCATCTTCTTCCATCTCCCAGATCTTGTAACAAAGCTCTCTTGAAACGGCAATTTTGGATGCGGCAGGATCATTGCTGTTTGCAAGGTCGCTCAGTCGTGAAGAAATACGCCTGTACTGCGTTGGAGTGAAAATCTCCACGGGGGTCCGTTTCGAAACTGCATCGAACAATTGTAGGGTCGAGTTTACAACTTCCTGCATCCTTCCTTCTTCCTGAGCAATACGCTCAAATAATGTATTTACGCGTTGATTGACCTTCTCAATCTGCTGCCGCTGCTCCTTGAAGTTCTCATCCATAACCCTAATTACGTTGTCAATTCTGTCATGGAGTTCACGGGACCGAGTCTCAATGCGGTCTTCAAGATCGCGCTTTTGCTTAGACATATCCTTGTATATAGAGTCCTCCAGGCGGTCCATGTCCTCCCGATGCCTGCGGTCTGATTCTGCCATCTTTTTGTTAAACTCTTGTCTCTGATGTGCCATGTCCTTATACACTCTGTTCGATAGAGCGGACATCTCAGCCCGATGGCTCCTATCCATTTCAGCCATCTCATCCGACAAATAATCCACCGCCATGTCAAACTCCTCCTGCATCCGCCTACGATTCTCCTCGATCATGTTTTCGGCATTTCTCTCCGCGCGACGCAAAGCTTTATCGAAATCGTTATGCCGATTCTGTCTATTTCTTGTGATGACACGCCCAATACCCGCTAATACGGTAATAGGAAACGCGGTAAACGTTGCACTCATATTCTTTTATGTTTTGGTTTTGGAATACCTATTGTAAACAAACCTTCGTCAGTGATAATCATTTCTGCAGCTCTGACACCATTCTCAAATTCTTCCTTAAAGACCTGTAATCGATCTGTCAAAAAAATAAAACGCTGGTTAGATGACCCTCTAAGTCCGGTTCCATTATTAAGAGAATCAACATACTCACCATCTATCAGAAGATCCAGCTGCGACAGTAATGCGCGTGCTTGCTCCCATACCAGGTCTTCATACTTATAGCCAGAAAAAGCGAGTACGTCAATGTTAGGTCGGAGAGCTCTCACTTTCTTAAGCATCAAGGCAAGTGGTTGGGCTTGAAGAAAAGGTTCTCCTCCACTAATCGTGATCCCCGTAATCTGGTCCCTTGATACAATGTCATCTGCAAGTTTCAATGGATCAACAAGAATTTTATCGGTGAGGTCCCGCCCCTCCGGAGTAGTACAGTTTTTACAGTTAAAAGGGCAGCCTTGAGTCCAAATGCAATACCTAACCCCGGGTCCCAAAGTTTTGGTCCCAGTGCGCCAGAGAGCAAGAAGATTCAAAGACTCCATAACCTATTTCTTGTTTTTAACTACCTCAGAGATGGGAAGCCGATCGCGGAGTAGAATTAAATCCCTCAAGGAGTTATCCATCCTCATTAAAGCTTCTTTGACATCCCTTTCAAGGACCTCAAAAGTAGCGTTCCCATCCTCACATAGACTAGAACGAACTTCTTCATCTAAACGCAGATGGTCCAAATGAATACATCTGGATGCCTCAACTGCAGCTTCTACTTTGTCTAATTTGTCCCGTAGTTCTGAAATGAATGAATCCTTATCGATAGACTGCAAAAGATTTAGCGACTGAGTTATGATTGTAGCCACCGCTATTGATAGCTTTAGCTTGTTATCAAATCCTTCGGCAGAGGAAAAAAAAGCATTCGTAATTTCTGTGAAGGATGTTAAGTCATTACTATCCAATATCGTTTTAAGGTTATCCATGCGGCTTTTTATTTTATACTATCATAACACCACAAACAATTGCTCCGCAGTGTGGCTATAAAACATGATTAATGTACCTTCTACAAAGATACAAAAAAGCATGATAAAAAAGGAAACTATGTTCCTATTGTCCACAATCATTTATAAAGAATGCAGTCAATTTGGCGCTTACAACATAAAAAACATCTTCGTCTGACTTCACTTCGTCATTTAGCTTGAAATGTGTTTCTGCGATTTCTCTTTTGTAAAAAAGAACAACAAGAACAATGGAGAGAACTTTTTATCACCATCATTCCCAGTATGTCATAAACCGCATTACAATGTTCATCCCCCCTGCGCAAAAGACTTCGGAAAAAGCTCCGGGCGCTCCCTTTTTCCGAGCTGCTTTTGCCTGTCCTTCTGTGCTTTTCCTCTTGCGTCGTAATCCGTCGGGATTGCGGCCACACGATGTGGCGCATCCCTCGGATTCTTCCGCGAAGTTAAAAGCACACGCACATGAGCATGATCTACCTATTCAGGACAGTCACGGACGGAGGCCGCAGCAGGCTGCGCCCCATGCCGCACCAGAGCGACCCTTCAGGGAAGGGCATCATCACAGACCTCAATGTCCAGGCGGACACGTCGGTCCGATCGGCCTATCCGGTCGGGACGGTTTTCGCGTCGGAAACCCTCGAGATGAGGACGAAGAGCGTCACTCCCTTCTATGCCGCCGGGGATATCTTCCCGGTAAGCGTCGACCGGAAGGACCTCGTGGACACGAGGCATGCCCCGACCCCGGAGATGGTCGAGACCTACAACGCCTATATGGCCAACCACCGGGTCAACGAGCCGGGATCCCCTTCGACGGACGTTTTCCGGGAGGACAGTTCAACCTCCAGGCCCCTTACCCTGCTGGACAAGATCCGGAGGAACCCCCGGTTCGCCGTCCCGACGGTCGATGCGGACGGATTCTGGGTGGGGGAGGACAACTGGTACCTGCTTCTTGTGAACCTTCTCCAGCAGGAGAACACCCTTTTCACGGGCCCCTCCGGTACGGGAAAGACAGAACTGGTGCTGACGGCCTGCCGGAAGCTAGGACTCAAATGCCACGTCTATGACATGGGGTCGATGTACGACCCGATCTCGGAGATGCTCGGCGTACACAGGATATCATCCGACGGCTCCTCGGTATTCGACTACGCCTCGTTCACGCAGGACATCCAGGAGGAGGGGGTGATCCTTCTTGACGAGCTCTCGCGGGCGACTCCGGCGGTGAACAACATCCTCCTCCCTTGCCTGGACAGCCGAAGGAGCCTACCGGTCGAGATGGCCGGGACCAGGGACAGGAGGACGATCCCCGTCCACCCGAAATGCCGGTTCGTGGCCACAGCGAACATCGGGGCAGAGTACACGGGAACGAACATGATGGACCGGGCGCTGATGGACCGTTTCTTCCCCATCGAACTGTCCTACATGCCTGCCGAGCACGAGGTTGAAGTACTCATCAAACGGTACGGCATATCCCGGGCGGACGCCCTGAATATCGTCAACACGGCGGGGACCGTCCGCTCGAACTACGCGAAGGAGGAACTCGGGACGACGCTGTCGACCCGGGAGACGCTCCGGGCCGCAAGGATGGTCGCGGCGGGCTATCCGGCCGTGACTGCGATGGAGCTCACATACCTTCCCCTCTTCGAGGGCACCAAGTCCGAAGGGGAAAGGAGCATTGTATGGAATGCCGTGATCGCGAACTGAAGCACGAATCCAGAATCGACCTTTCAAAACACTTATACTCAATATGAAAACAATAACCAATAGCCTTACGACTGAGGAGAAGTTGAACATCCTGACGAAGGATTTCCTGGAGAGGGACGGAGACCATTTCGTAAGGATCCGCCGCAGCGGACGCCTGGGCTGGGAGAACGCCCTGCCGGAGGACTCCGCCTATTCCGCCGTCCTCGTGAATCCTAAAAGCGACGAGGAACTCCTCAAAAACGCATACCGGCTTGCCTGCCAGATGATCGTTTCCATGGACGCGCCATTCAAGGTGACCGTTCGGATCGACGCCACCCGCTCCTGTACGGATTCGCACAGCGTCTTCGTGGCAAGCAGGGTCCTCGATGACGGGACGCTTCCGGTGGGAAGGCGGTTGGACGTCTTCCTCGGCCTGGCCATTCACGAGGGAAGCCACCTGCTGTACACGGATTTCTCTGCCCTGCCCGGAGCCGAGAACGAGCTGGTCCACAACCTCCAGAACATCCTCGAGGACGAACGGATCGAACGGGAGCTCGGAGAGCGGAAACCGGGCCTGGCCAATTTCATCAAAGCAGTGAAACACTACCATTTCGGACGCTATGACGCCGCGATGGGAGAGAAAGGCGGAGAGGTCCGCCTCGGGACGTTCGCACGCTTTTTCAATGCCGTCCTGAGCATCGTCCGGTACCCTTCCTCACTGGATATGGGCGATGCGTCGGACTTCGCCGACGAACTGATCGAAATCCGCGACCTGCTCGATCCCTATCCGGGATCCACCCTCCAGTGCCTGGAGAAGGCCAGGGATATCTATGCCATCATGAAACGGCGGCTCGGTCAGGAGGAAGAGAAGGATGAATCCGTGGCCGAGGGACAGACAATGGATGAATCGCCCGTCGGCGATCCCGGTCAGGAGGATAAGGAACGGGATGGAAGCGGAGACACCGGAAATGGAAATGGCGAGAGTAATAGTGTGGATGCCGGGGAGTCCGGGAAGCAGGATGCGTGCGAGGGGAAGGATGGGCAGGGAGCCGCAAAGAAGGACACCGGTGGATCCGTGAAAACGGACGGTCAGGACGGGGCTGTCTCCGACGGGATGAAGGAAGGCGGTGGCCCTTCGTCCGAGGGTGGCGGACAGGAGGCTGATGCCGGAGCGCATGTGGATAAGGGACGGGGCGTGTCGGACGAGGAGATGGAAAGGCTCTTCCGCGAGATAGAGGACGCCGTCCGCGAACTCACGTCCGATCCTTCCGCACCCGGTGAGAATCCGCTCGGGGAGGGAGACATGGCGGAGGTCGCGAAGAAGGATGGAGCCCTGGTCGCGAAGGAATGCGAGGGGGTGCTGGAGAGGGGAGTCCGTGCAGATACGGTGATCATCAGACCGGATGACAACCCTTCTCGGTATCTCGACTCCCTTTCAAGGGTGAAGCGGTACATCCCTGCCGTCGCCCAGGCCCTCCGCTGCAACAGTACGGAGTACGCCTACACGGTGACGGGGATGCGGAGCGGGCTCCTGGACACCAACAAGCTCGGGGAGGCCCTGCAGGGTGTTCCGACCGTCTATGTCCGGAAGGGCGAGGTCAGGAGCGAAAGGGTCAGCGTCGCACTGCTGATCGACGAGTCCGGCTCGATGTACGGTATCCGGGAGCGCCTGTCGCGCGACACTGCGGTCCTAGTGAACGAAGCGGTGGGCAAGATACCCAACGTGGGGCTTTACATCTACGGTTACACTTCCGTCGGTGGCAGGAACATCGTCCGGAATTTCCGGGAAGGGGATACCGGGGGTAAGGCACACTGCATCGGGTCCGTGAGCTCGTTCGGCGGGACGCCGACGGCGGCCGCCATCGTCGAGGCCGCAGCAAGGATCCGCCGTAGGACACCGGAGAGGACCCTCATGTTCATCGTGTCGGACGGCTGTGCGGAAGGAGGCGCCCAGTCAGTCCGCAAGGCGTCGGACGACATCCGGAAAGACGGTTTCACACCGGTCGGGATCAGCATCGCATCCGCCCTTCCTGAGGATGAGCTGAGGAAGATGTACGACTCGTACATCGTCATGGAAGAGATCGGGGCGCTGGCTTCTAGCCTTGGCAAGATCGTGAAGAAAGCGGTGCTGAAGGCTGCCGGAAGGAGGATGTCATGAGCCCGACGGAATTCATGGAGATAACCTCCGACGCGGAGGTGCGCATCCTGGCCTCGCTCGTCTTCTCGCGGGACGGGAAAAGCGATTCGGCTGTCCGTAAGGCGGAGATGATCAGAGACCTCAAGGCGCTGATGGGTTCGGACATCGTCCATTTCTACTACAGGAAGACTGACGGGACCCTCCGTGGTGCCTACGGGACGAGAGACCCCGACCTCATCAGGGAAAGGATGGGCGACAAGGAAGACAGGCAGCGGGACCGTCCCCTGAGGACGTTCGCGTATTATGACATCGGCCGGAATGACTGGCGTGCGTTCAGGCCCGAATCGATCGTCGGAATCGACAGGAAATACACAGTTTGATAAAGGGAACAAGCCATGACAAGAAGCGATATGATGACGGCTGCGGCCGTGACGACGGGGGCTCCCCTCGAGATGAACGGCAGGAAGGTGGAGACCCTGCGGGGAGTGACGACCGTCTCCCTCCACGGGGCTCCGTGCATGCGGGTCGAAAGGACAGCGGGAAAGGTGACCCTTCTCGGGGGCACGCTCCCGACGCGCAAGTCCTGCAGGATGATGAACGCCGTCCTTGCCCAACTCGGGGCAGGGACCGTCTCGACAAGAGACGGAATTTGGCGCCACACCTCTCTGGACGGGACGGTGGAACCGTTCAGCGGGGACGAGCTTTCGGTGCCTATTATGTTCTAGAATAATAAGTGTTTAATACAGAATGTAAAACCCATTAAAACAAAGGACAATGCAAGTGAACAAACAGTCAGACGCAGGGGGGAAGGACGTCCTCCAGGCGTCGAACATGCGTCTTTACGAAAGGCTCCGTTCAGTCCCTTCCGAGGCCAAGAAGCCCATCGAAGAGGGACGCCTGAAGGGGTCGACAAACATCAACACGATGTGGCGGCTGAAGCACCTGACCGAAGTGTTCGGCCCCTGCGGGTTCGGATGGAAGTATGAGATCGTGAACAAGTACACGCAGCAGGCCTCCGAATCAGAGGTCTCCGCCTTCGTTGACGTCAACCTCTATGTAAAGGACCCCGGGAGCGGAGAGTGGTCGGCCGCCATCCCCGGGACGGGAGGGAACGTCTATACCCGGATCGAGCGCTCCGGCAAGCTGTTCGTCAACGACGAGGCCTTCAAGATGGCGCTCTCGGATGCGATATCGGTCGCCGGGAAGGCGATCGGACTCGGGGCTGACGTCTATTTCGAGGAGGACCGCAGCAAGTACGACCTTCCGCAGGCGACAGCCTCTTCTCCGGCTCCAGCCGCGGCAAGGCGGCAGCGCAGTTCGGGTGCGAAACGGCCCCTGACCCCGCTGAGCGGCTACTGGCTCCAGAGCGTCGCGATCGCTTCGTCCACCACCGACGACATCCCGGCCATACGCCGGAGAATAGAGAAAATCTATACGATCTCGGACAAGGACTTCGACCTCCTGATGGAACAGGCGGGACGCAAGAAATCGGCTTAGGAGGAACTGGCATGGGATATACGATCATAAGGCCATCCACGCATGACGAGTGGCTGCAGGAAAGGATGAAGGGAATCGGCTCTTCGGATGCCGGAACGGTCATGGGGGCGAGCCCGTTCTCCACGCCGCTGCGCCTGTGGCGGCAGAGGATGGGTATCGACCCACCGATAAAGGAGACGCAGGCGATGCGAAACGGACATTTCCTGGAGCCGGCCGTCGCCGAATATTTCGCGGACGCCACCGGGGCGAGTATCGAGTACGAGTCGGAAGGAGACTGGCTGGCAGTGGATGACGCGAGCCCATGGCTCCGTGTCTCGCCGGACCGCCTTTTCTACCCCGAGGGGTTTGAGCATACGAGGGAGAACTGGTGCATACTCGAGATCAAGTCCACTTCGAAGCCCGTCGACAAGGGAAACCTGCCCCTTTATTGGGTCTGTCAGGTACAGTACCAGATGGGCGTGATGGGAATCGGCATGGCTGCGATCGCGTGGGTGACAGGATTCCCCAGGCTGTCGATGGACCATGCCTGGGTCCGTTTCAACCCCGGGTTCTACGCGACACTCAAGGGGGCTGTAGACCGCTTCTGGAAGGAGAACATCATCAAGGGTGTGGAACCGGAACCGCTGGACGTGCAGGATACACTGCTCAAGTTCCCGACATCGGTGGACAGGAAAGTATGCGCCGCTTCGGGAGACGATCTGGAGAACTGCAGGCGCTATCTCGAACTCAAGTCCGAACGCGAACAGATCGAAGAAGAGATGCTCCGGGTCGAGACTGCCATCAAGACATCCCTCCGCGATGCCGAGACGATGACTGCGGTGGACCCGGCGACGGGCGAGTCCAGGACCGTGGTGAGGTACAAGTCCACCAATGAGAGCCGCTTCGACGAGGCGGCATTCCGCGCCGAACACCCGGAGGAGTACCGCCTTTACCTGAAAACCGTCTTCGACAAGAAGGAACTGGAACAGAACGACCGCCAGCTTTATGGCAAATACCTCTCCACCGTCAAGGGCTCCAGGCGCTTTTCTGTTCTGTCTATTGCATAGCATTGTTGTAATATGTATAATAAATTAAGTTATATTTGTAAAATATAGAGCAGTAATTCACCTTTTAAAAAGAAAGACTATGGCTAAGAGAACAACCCATCTGGGCAACATCGCCCTCACGAACCTCGTCCACGAAACCCGCATCTGCGGGGGAAAGAAAGGGATCTTCATCCCCATCGACGACAATCCCTGCCTTTACTTCTCGGAGAAGAACGGCAGGAAGACCATCAACCTCGACATCGAGGTGAAGCCCACGCCCAACAACAAGTACGGCAGCGATTTCATGGTAAAGGCCTCCGTCGGGAAAGAGAACCGCCAGCGCCTCAACCTGACGAAGGAGAACCTGGACCGCTATACGCCTATCCTCGGGAATCTCCGGACGTTCGAGTTCGATGACCGTCAGCCGCAGCCCTCCACTGTACAGGCCTCGCCCCAGGCTGCTCAGGGCTACCAGGGACCCGACATGCCTGAGGAGTTCGACGGTGCCTGGTGATCAGTACGTGTGGCCCGGGCAGCCCGTGAGAAGCTGCCCGGACCCATCCAACGCATAAAACGGAGAAAGAAATGGAACCAGAAACCATCCTGAATAACAGGAATATGGAGATCATGGTCAACTGGCTCACGGGAGAGGGCCTACCCTGTCCTGATTTTGCGGAGCGGTTCATGACCACGCTCCATCTCCTGTACATGAACAAGTCCGGTGGGGCGGTCCGGCTGGAAAGGCGAATCCGTAGGGCAGCCCCGTGCACATCTTCGCTCAGTCTCAGGACGATCGCCGGTGAAGAAGTTGCCGGACTGCTGATGGCTGCCGCTTCCGCACCGAAGGGGGGTGGGAGAAAGGACGGAGGCGCCGTCTGTAGTCCTGAAGTGGAGGGGACGCTATCCATCGAGGATGCTGGGTACGATAGCCTCGTCGTAGCCAGGGCGGCAACGACTCTTTATACAAGTATCCAGAAGGGGCTAGACAGGCCCCGTCCTCTCTCCATGTCTTTCCTTCAAGCCGTACTTTATATCACTTATGGTATATTCTTGTCAAACAATAATGAAAGGATAATAAAGGAAACACCTCAGATGTGGCGATACGGACCTGTTTTCGCCAAGGTATACAGGGGGTTGGCTTCCGGCGGTGAAGCGGGCGGATACCCTGGGGAACTGGAAAGCTTGTCTCCAAGCTTGCTCTCTATCCTTGACCGGTCGATCAGAAGATGCATCGATCTTGGGATGCGCCATGTGACGTCCCTGCTGACGGAGGAGGGTTCCCCTTGGAGGCGATGCCTTGAGGCCCATCCGGAAGGATGGGGCCAGAGGATCGACGACGGAGCTATCTCATCCTGGTTTTCAACGCATAGCATATAACATGACCATTGTTGACAAATGTTAACTGCGGTTTTATAAATGATTATCAGTTAGTAATAAATTAAGATATTCTAAACAACAGCTTAAGGTAATCCTTGACATGCGGAGCCTTCGAATTTTCCCGTTCGGGACATCATGATTCTTATGCTTGCCACTTCCGGCAACCCCTAACTCCTTCTGGAGAAAGCTCCGGTTCCTGGGATTCCTTATCTCCCGCACCCCTGGCAGGTGCGGGTTTTTTTTGACTGTTACGCCGCCCTTCCCGGCCTCCGGCCGGCGGAGTCTGGAGCCCGCCTCCGCCTTACGGGAAGTGCCACCCCGTACGCAGCGTCAACGGCTCCGGCTGCCTGTCGGCAGCTTTCGCCCTTTCCTTCCGCTAAGCCCTGGTTCTCACGCGTGGAGAACCAGGGCTGATTCCTTCAGGTCGAACCCTGAAGTCCTCTCGCTTCTGCTCCCGGGGGCCCGTCACTCCCCGGCCTCCTTCCGTCGTCTCTCGCCGATCCTCTTCCCCTCAGCGCCGCGCGGGACCGTCATCTCCCTCCGGCCTAGTTCTCCCTACACTCGCGGGCTGTCCCTGCGGGCCATCCCAGCTCTTTCCGGTCGAACCCTACCTTCAGTCGTTTCCTGGCCGCACGCCCCGGAGGATGCGTGCGGCTTCTCCCGCGTCCTCCGGAGCTGCTGAGGGGCCCCTGGGATGCGGCCTCGTTCCTGTCGTGCGGCGGTCCCGGGCCCTGTCAGGATGTGCCTTCGCACCGGAGGGCCGCCTTCCCGGGACTTCGGCGCCAGCGCTTCGCGTGGGATTTGACACAGGCCGGAAAAGGGGACCTTCTCCTGCCTGTGTCCTGGCGCCTCCTTTTCTGGCGACTGTCAGGCCAGTGGCCAGAAAAGATGCCCTGCGGGGCCCTTGCCCCCTCCGACTTCCAGGCCCGGTAATGGACGATAATTCCGAGCCGTTGGTGAAATTTGCATGATGGAAGGGAAGATGACACAGAATGACGATCGCAGAGAGGATACCTAAACGATTTGATGAACTGCTCCGAAGGACCGAAAGTGCGTACGCGGCAGTCCCTGTCAGGGGGCCGCCATCCGGTCTCCGCCTCGGGGCACCGCCTCCCGAACAGCCAACCAACCAGCCAGGATGGATCAGGTGATGGTGTCTTAGATCAGTTTACTCATAGCGCTACAGCGGTTCTTCCTGCTGGAATGTGTTCTCAGCAATTGGCGGAAAACCACCTGAAGTGATAGTTTAAGTAAACAATTATATGAAATCGAGTATGAATCTATATGATTTATCAACAATGGAGGTATTGTCACTTGCATGTGCTTTGGTCAAGGCCATCGACAGGCACGATGAGATGACCTCCTGTCTCGACAGAAGGTCCAGCCCTGTTTCTGATGCCCGTACTTATGCCATGACTGTGGCCGGGCTTGCCGCAATCGAGTACTTGGATCCAGCCGGACTTGGCGGGGACGATGTACTCCGGATGTCGGAGGACCTGCTGGATGCCATGGGCATAAGGACCATGTAGTATTCCTGGGAGGGCGGTCAGGACAGGGCCGCCCTCTTTTCCACATTTCCTCTGTCGATCCTCCACCCACGGCCGCAAAGATGGGCGCACTTCTCCGTGCCGGCCGGTCAAGGGTCCGGACTCTTCCGGTAGTCCGGGTCCGTCCGGTCCCCGTCCGACGTGAACAAAGCAGCCGGCTTCGCCCGCTCTTTCTTCCGCCTCCCCTTGACCCGGCTCTGTCCGCCCCTCCGGGCTTCTGCGGGAGGAGGATGCCAGAGGAAGACCGGTCTGATGATCACACATTTGCATTTCCGGAAAGTTAGTCGTACTTTTGCAAAAGTCTCTGCGGCGCCGGGGTGCGGGGGTGTTCCAGTCCGGGGTTGAAACAAGGAGACGCGATATCGTCAGCACCGGCGGTATCATTTTTTCTCATCTAGCGTTCATGCCACCCAGTGTCGGTGGATTCCAACAGTCGTATGTACTTAGCGGTTCTTGAGTTCCGGCCTTCCGCCGGAAGGACCGGCAGTAATCAACAAACAAAGGCACGGAGACCATGAAAATGATATTCAGCATCCTGTTTTGGCCCGTCAGGGTCGCATGGAACGCTCTGGTGTTCCTTCTTAAACTGGCTCTCATCGTATGTACCTTCGGGCTCATCACGATGATGGACAGCTAATGATACTGAAAGGCAGAACCCGAGGGCCCTGCCTAGTTCCAGATTCGGTAGCCAAAAGCGTATCATGGACAATGATACGCTACAGTGCAAGTGCAAATATAGTAACAACGGCACATAATGTCAACTGTGTCAGGAGCCCTGAATTGGATGCGTCGGCAACTCCCGGATTGTTGCTGGACGACCTTGAATCCCAACTGCGAAGTTATACCGGGACGCCCTCGTCCGGAGGACGAAAAAAGGGCCGGCCCGACGGCCGTCCCCGATGAAAAAAAACACCCACGGAGGGGTCAATAGATCCCGAAATTGTCCAGCTCCTTCTGGATATAGGTCCCCGTCACCTTCCCGATGTGGTAGAAACCGTTGTCGTGGGCAAAGGCCCCGAGCTCGGTGGAGCATCCAGGGACGATGTCCAGGCAGTCGAAGCTCTCGAATGGGGCGCTGAATTTCCAGTCGAGACCCTCGGACGGGTAGTGGGCCGCCGCATTGAGGATCTCCAGCTTATCCTCCGCCTGCGAAGACGTGTACTCGAGGGAGGTCCAGTAATGGTCGTTTGTCGAAGTGACGGCGTTCCAGCCGACGTAATTGGGCAGGACGGTCTCCACCGACACTGGACCGCTGTAGTCCTCTTCGAGGTCCCCGTCCTTGCCGTTGACGATATGGGAACCGGTATAGACGGAAGGATTGGCCACGAAATAGGCCTTCACGTCCGGGAAGTAATAGCTCGCATAGGTGTTGTGCTTGTTGGACATGGGACAGAAAGGCGTAAGGCCGAACCGGTAGGAGACGACGCGCGCCCCGTAGTTGTACGTCCCGGATTTCGACCAGGTCTCATCCTCGAGGGTGAGAACGAGGGTCGGGATCACCTTGATGTCGAGGACAAGGTCGAACGAAAGGTATCCCATGTCTAAGACACGGCCGTTGTGGGGATTCGTCATGGACTTCCTGATGACATACGTACCGCAGGGGTAACGGCCCCCGTCGATACCGATCGGGGCGATCTCGAGGCTTCCGCGTCCGAACGACATGTTCGACTCGACCTTGGGCATCTCGCTCCAGGCGTCAGCCACGATGGACTGGCCGGACAGGCTGCCGAACTTGCTGTAGTCGGAGATAGAGTCGTACCTGCGAACCAGCGAACGGTCGACGGCCGGAAGGTCCGGGATGGACACGGTGCAGCCGAGGTCCTTGCCGGAGGAGACCTGCGTATTGTAATACTTGCCGAGATAGGAGCAGATGGTGCTGCCGTTGATCTTCGACACGTCGACCGTCACGTCCAGGGAATCGAAGAACCCGTGCGAGACCTCGATGAAAAGCCCGGAGTCGTTGGCGGTATTCGCGTACAGGCCCCACAGGGTGACCGAACCGATGGCGTTGTCGCCGTCATCCTCGTTCATCAACGAATAGCCGAACACGTTCTGGCTGTTCGAGCCCCTCAGCTCCTCCTCGTTGCACTCCAGGTCGTAATAGGCGTACATGGCGTAATACCGGCCGACAAAGTCGGGAACGTTGAAACGCGAGAAGGAGAGTGCCGTCCCGTCGAGGGCGTCGCAGGGCACCAGTTCGAGCACCTCGTCCTTGCCGAGCTCGTCAAGCGCGACGGATACCTTCCCGTGTCCGTTGGATCCGTAGGAGTAGGAATAACCGGAGGTACCGGGCCTGATGCACACCCTCTTCTGGGTGAACGTGACGTCCACCGACTTGCCTTCGGAATCGGTCAGGCGGACGAAACCCTCCTCGGCGTATCCGGGAAGGACATAGAGGACCTTGCCCGAGCTGTCCCACCAGAGGCCGTTCGACCCGACATTCCCGGCCTGGGAATTGCTCGACCCGCAGCGGACGGTCCTGACGAAAGTCTCGTTCGAACCGTTGACCCTGTACAAGTCGGCGTTGACGTAATAAGAACCGGACACCTCGGGGAGCTTGACCTGCATGTACTCGCCGATGTACTCGACCTGCTTGGTTACCGAGTAGGAAAGCACCACCGGCTCCTCTACCATGACGTAGGCCCTGTCGGTCAGGTACATGGACTCGCTGCCACCGACAACCTCGTACCGCCCGTTGGCGATGTCGGAGGCGGCCTTCAGGGTCACCGTACCGGAATAGGGGAGGTTCGTCTTCTTCGCGGAGTTCGTCGTGGAATAGGTCTTGTCCGAGACGGTGAGTCCGGTACCGGAAACGGAATAGTCGATATCATACTGGGAAAGACTCGTCTCGAAAGGGATCGTCACCGTCCCGCCGGGGGCGACGGACAGGGTGTTCTCGTGAGTGAACATGAAACCGTCAATGACATGGCTGGTGCCACCAGGCTTGAGGGTGAGCTTGATCGTGCGGAAATAGTTCCGCTCTACGTCGAAGTTCGACTTCATGTCGGTCTTACCGAGATAGATCCTGTAGGCGAAGGACATGTCGGTCCCGTCGCTGCTGCAGGTCACGTTCACGCCGACCTCCATGTAGGAGCAGAGCTTCACGGCGTTGGCGCCGAGGTCGTCATAGACGGAGTACCAGCTCTTTGCGCCGGACTTGCTGCCCTGGCAGTTCTCCAGGTAGTAGAGCGTCGCCTGCCCTCCCTCGTCGAGACGGACAAGGTCGGACTCCGACGAGCGGTCCACGGTGGCCAGCTTGCTGACGTCCGTCTGGGCGTATCCCCCTTCGTAGAAGAACGGGACCTCGGTGTTGGACTTTGAAGACATCAGGTAAGTCGACTTGACCACGTAGCCTTCATCCGTGAAGGCCTTGGTGTCGAAATAGAGGTTGTACTTCGCGAAAAGACGCTTCACGGTCACGGAAAGCCTGTCGCTGAAGCTGGTCAGCTTCACGCCGTTCATCATCCCCGACATCGGGATGCCGGAACCGTTCGTCTCCAACGCCTTCAGTTCGTTCGAATTCCGGCAGGTGAACATCAGCGCCTCGCCATGGAGGTCGCTCTCCTGGAGATTGGACTCCTTGAGGAATCCGTCGAATACGGACGAATAGCTGCCGGCATTCACGACGACCCAGATGTCCATCGCCTTGTTGAGCGGCAGGGCCCAGTTGAAGGTTTTCGTTGTGGTGTAGATGGCGACAGGCCCGGTCCCTTCCAGGTCGCCGGCATGCTCGGGATAGGTGAGCACCTTCCCGGTCTCGGCGTCGAAGGCGAAGAGGTACGCGTCGCGGAACTTCTCTGCCTCGACGGAGATGAGGGAGCGGGTCTCGGGGCTGTCCCCGTCGTCCTGCCCGATGCTGACGCTGATCCGGGAGAAGGTCGGCTCCGCCTCTTCCGGGAGGCCCGGCTCCTGCTGGCAGCCGGCGGAAAGGGCGGTGGCCAGTGCGATAAGCGGTAGGATGTGATGTCTCATATTTGTCATTCAGATATGCGTTTGTTCGTATGTACGCCGTCCCGGGAAAGGAAGGCCTAGTCGAGGGGGACCTCCCCTCCGTCGTCCCAGCTGTCGTCCCAGTAGCTGCCGCCGGAGACGATCTCCAGGGAAGCGGTCGCGGTGATCGGGGACGATCCGGAAGGGGCGTACCTCGCCGTCACGGTGACGGCGCCGGCGCTCCTGCCCGTGACCTGGCCCGAGGTGTTGACCGTGGCCCTTGACGTGGTGTTGACGCTCCAGGTGAGGTCCGCGTTCCTGAGGACGGAGTCCGAGCTGGTGGTCCTCACCCGGTCCACGAGGGTCCATGTCCTCAGGACCGCCCGGTAGGTGCGGGTATACCCGACTTCCAGCCGGGCTGATGCGGGCGAGAGGACCAGTTCGGTCTCGTACGTGGTCATCGAAAGGTCCGTCTCCCGTTTCCAGGTGCTCTCCTGCAGGTTGTCCCCGCGGAAGAGGATGGTCCAGGAGTAGCTGACGTTCCCTTCGATGTCGAAGTCGGATGTGGCGTTCCGCCCGAGATAGCTCCTGTAGGTGACGGTCCCCGTGTAGTCGCCGGAAGTGGACACGGATGTTTCCAGGTAGGTCAACCTTTCCCGCATGGCGTCGACGGCGGGATTCCGCTCGTGCGACTTGTCCTCGGAGTCGGTGATGCCGGGGACCGTTCCCTGCTGGTTCTCCGGGACGTAGAACACGTAGGTGCCCGATGGGCCGCCGTCCCCGGCGCTGTACTCAACCTGCGGGAGGACGTCTGATGCGTTCCGGACCGCGCTTTCCCCGAAGGGAAGCAGGCGGCCGTTCAGCCCCCTCACCCGTACGGCGGCGATCTCCGCTCCGTCCCAGTCGCAGGAGAGGTGTGCCGTCACCTTCGCGAGGAGTCGCCTCACGGGGATGACCGTGCCCGCTCCGCTTCCGGGTGTGAAGTCGATGCTCCCGGACATGGGGATGCCGCGCGTTTCGATGGACGTGCTGCCTCCGGTATAGGACGGGATGGTGTAGGCGAGGTCCCGTAGGCCGGATTCCGAGACCGGGAGGACGCTCCGCATGTCGCCCATGTTCACGAGGGCGTAGACCGTGTATGAGCGGTCCCGCGTAAGGGTGAGGGCCATCGGGGAGAGATCACCGGTGAAGTGTCCCGAGGCGTCGAGCACCCCGCCGCTGTAGGCTGCGAGGGTGACGCAGGTCGTCTTCGTCTCGATGTCCGGTGCGGTCAGGACCGAGCGCGTGAGGACCGCCCATTGTGAAGTCATGCCGGTGGTGAAGGACACCGAAACGGCCCGTTCCCCTTCGGGGTCGGCCTTCTCCGTGCAGGCGGCAAGGCCGACAAGGAAGAGAAGGAAAGGTATGATTCTTCTGTTCATAGGCAGCCGGATCATTGTTCGATGAGTTGGAAGACGGCCCCTTCCTCCCATCCAGAGACGGAAAGGGTCACGAGCCCGAGGACCAGGTCGATGGTGACGTAGACGTCCTGCAGCTCCTCCGAGCTCCAGTCGTATCCGAGGCGGGCGATGTACTCCCCAAGCGGATACGACCCGGCAGGGGCCCCGTCATGGCGGAGGCTGAGGGACAGCGAGTCGTCGCTCTGCCGGGGGATGCGGAACCGGACGATGCGTTCGCCCTCCGCGGCCCTGCCTTCCCAGCGGAAGCCTCCGGGGATGGGGGCGAACGTATGGAGGTCGAATCCGCAGGAGCCTCCCTCGACGAGGAAGGCGAAGCGGCGCATCGCAGCGGCGTCCTTCCGGATGTCCAGGTGGACGGTGGCGAACTGCTTCCGGAAGACGACCTCCGCCCGTGCCCGCTCTCCGGAGGCGTCGACCACTTCGTGGAAGGCATACAGGGAGTCACACTGCTCCCCGAAGGGGATGGTGAGCCAGTGCCCGGCGACGGTCGCGAGGCGCAGTCCCCACCAGGAGGCGAGGGTCACCATCCCTTTCTTCACGGGTTTGGTCCACGCTTCCGGGAAGTCCGCCGGGTCCACCGCGACGTGGCAGACCTCGACGTCGCGCCAGAGTGAGATGCCCACCTCTCTTGTCGTACTGTCCTGCGGCAGGACCACGTCGAGATAACAGGGGCATGGGACGCGGTCCTCCTTCACGCTGCACGAGCATGGAAGGAGGAGGGCGGCGGCGAGGACGTAGGCGGCACGCACGGAGACGGTCTTCGGGAAGATGGACATGGGTGTCAGATGGTTTCTGTAACGGTGACGACGGTCCAGGGGTTGACGGTGATCTCGAATCCCTGGTCGAAGCCCACGATGGGCTTCTCCTCGTCGATGTCGTCGTTCGAGTTCGGCTCGTTCCCGTCATCCGGGTTACCCAGGCGGGTGATGGTGACGAGGGAGATCTCGTAGGACTTGTTGCTCTCCAGGGCGGGAAGCGTGATCGGGTAGTCGTACACGACGCCGGCGACCTCGGCCTTGATCACGAGCCGGGCGGCACGCGGGGTCCAGGGACCGCCGATGGCTGCGGCGTTGGAGTTCGGCATGGAGTAGAAGTAATGGGCCTCGGAGTCGGTGGCGCCGGAGGCGACGGTCTTGTTGACGGCGTCGTAGGTGAAAGCCCCGAGGTTGTTCGCCGCCTGGTAGCCGCGGCGGTTGTACCACTTGCTGACGGAGTAGGAGCTGCCGTGGCCGAAGTCGACGTCACCCGCGACGTTCGTCAGGTAGACGGACAGGACCTTGAAGGAGGCCGCCTGGGCGGGGTTCGTCAGGGCGTTCTTGATCCCCTTCAGGACCACCCTGGCCGCGAGGCGGTCGACGGTGATCCTCACGTTGCCGTCCTTCTGGAGCGTCTCGCTCTTGGATCCGATCATCTGGAAGTTGGAGATCTCGGCCGCGAGGTTCGACACGGTCGCGAGGAGATGCGTCTTGGTGGACACCGACGCGAGCGCCGGGGCGTTCACCACGGCCCAGATGTCACGCGTGCCGGCGGTGCAGCTGACCGTGGCGGTCAGCGAGCCCGAACTGGAGCCGTAACCGTCGAGCTGCTCACCGTTGAAGACGAAGATCTGAAGACTGTTCACCTTCGCCTCGGAGCTGGTGGAGTTGGAGGTGACGCCAGTGACGCGCGTCTCGGGGGCGCCGGAGCCCTCGACATCAACGACGATGCGGATCTTCTCGGCAGTAGGAGCAGCGGGGGAATCGTTCTTGCTGCAGGACACGGCTGAGGCAGCCAGTACTGCACCGAGAAGGATGAGGCTGTGATGTTTCATGACAGTACGCGGTTAGATGGTGATCGTTCCGAGGTTCAGTCCGAGCTCCCATTCGGCGACGGTGATCTGGGCGGTCGCCTCGCCGGTCTCGATGGGCCTGTAGGGGACGTCGCCCGGACGCCGGGTGAGGACGATCTCTTCGATGGAGTAGGTCTTGTTGCGCTCGAGCACCGGGAGTTCGATGGGATAGTAACCCCGCTCACCGTCGAGGGTCACGTCTACGACGAGCATCGTGTGGCGAGGGGCCCACTGGTCCTCGTAGGTCTCGGCCTCTACCGGGTTCGGATACGGATAGAAGGCGTGTTCGACGGTGTAGGGATTGCCGTTGGAAACGGTGACCCCCTCAAGGCCGTCGTAGAGGAGCTCATCGAGGGTCGTGTCCTCGTGCCCCAGCTTGTTCAGCCAGTTGACGGGAGCGGCGGCGCTCACGGCGTAGTTGTTGTCGGCGGCGACGTTGATCAGGTAGATTCCGTTGATGGTGAGAGCCTTCTCGGCCATGGCGTACTTGAAGTCAGTGGAGATCTTCGCCACGCTCACGCGGGAGACGATACGCCTGACCGTGATGGCGACGGTGCCTCCGTCGACGATCTCGCCGGTGGTGGACCCTGTCATGACGAAGGAGTTACGGCCGTTGTCGGACAGCAGAGAGCTTCGTTCCTCGAGCTGGGTGGCGGTGGTGATGTCGGCCATCGAAGGGGCGTTCACCACGGCCCAGACGGTCCGGACCCCGGAGGTCGCAGATAGGGTGGCGGTCATTGCCGCCCCTGCGGCCTTGTAGTCCTGCAGGGCGCCCGTCTCGTCGAAGACAAAGACCTGGAGGTCATTGACCTTGGATTCATCGGCGTAGGTGGTACCGGTGGCCCTTGTCGAAGGCGCGCCCTGTATGGACACGTTGAAATCGACGGGCCGGCCGTCAGGGAAGGTAGCGGCTCCGCGGTCCTTGTTGCAGGAGAGGAGCGAGGTCGCCGCAGCAGCGGCGAGAAGGAGAAGGGTTGCTTTTCTCATGGTAAGATAAATGTTATAGGGTTTGTTAGATCATGAAGTCGGGTTCCGTGTTACGGGGCCTGCTCCGGCGGGTCCTCTACGGCATTGAGGCCGTAGAGACGGATGAGCGCAGATATCTCCGGGTCGAGGTTGCCCCGGTGGACGTAGGACGGCTCCTGGGCGCATGAGCGCAGGAAGCACTCGACGGCCCCCCGCTCGTCACCCTGCCGGGCGAGAACGATCGCAAGGAGGTAGTTCACCTGGGGTGTGCGTTCCAGGCGGGTGAGGATGTCCAGGGCACTCGCGTTGCGCCCGGACGCCACGTACGCCACGGCCGCGTTGTAGTCGCGGTAGGGCCCGAGCACCCTGACGGCCCCGTCGTAGTCCATGTCCCGGAGCATCTGCACACCCCTCATGTAGTCCGTGTCCAGCTCCGTCGTGTGGACCGTGTCCTTGACCATCCCCTTGCGGTGGAGATGGAACGCGAAGTCGACGACCCTCAGTTTCGGGTAGAGGCTGTCCGCGAGGTGGCGGTAGTAGTCACGTCCCCGCATGGCGGCCTCCCTCGCGTCGGGATCCCTCATCCCCGAGAGGGAGAAGTAATGCTCCTTCTGAGCGGCGGAAAGGAGGGTGTCCCTCAGGACGAGGCGGTCCAGGAGGTCCCAGTTCTCGGGGACGCTGCGGGTGACGAAGCGGATCTCAGGTGCCCTGTCCCGGGCGGCGGTCACGCGTCCGTTCTCGTCGATGGAGAAACCGCCGTCCCGGACTGAACCCTTCCTCCAGTCCTTCATGAAGGCCCCGAAGTAACGGGACACGGCGTCGCCGCGGCGCCTGGAGAGGCCCCCGTTGAGCGCCCACGACCCCTCGGGGGAGGCGTTGGCCGTGACCACGATCGAGTCGAGGTCGAAGGTCTCGTCGGAGAGAAGGGCGGAGAGGTTGTCCTTCACGAACCCCGTCTGGGAGAGGTTGTCGCCGAGGGCGGGATCGATGTCGGAGCGGCCCTTCGCGAACTCGATGCGGTAGGAGGCGTTCGCCTCCGCGCGGCGGCTCACGATGCGGGTCTTGTATCGCTCCGTCCCGTCCGCGAACGAGCTGACGGAGCTGATATAGAAGGTGAGGGGCTCACTGCGGGGCATGCGGTAGACGAGCCGGTCCTCCTCCATGATGTCCCCGGAGAGGACGATGTCGACCCGGCGCAGCCTGGGTCGCGTCGCGACCGTCTGGACGTACTCGTAGACGAAGTCCCCGTCGAGGTTCCTCACGACCGTGTCGAGGCGGATCCCCTCGGTCTCGATGGGCGCCTTGACATAGCGGCGGAACATACGCTCCCGGGACGCGATGCGGCGGCGGTTGCGCCGCACGGCGATCCGGTCCGTGTAATGCTCCAGGGCCTCCCGCTCGGACACCCCGTAGGCGGAGAGGAACTGCTGGTCCGTCACCTCGGAGGAGTCCGCCTTGAAGGCGAAGACCTGGGGGATGTTACGCTCCAGGAAGAGCTCAAGCTGGCCGATGTCGATGAAGCGGGTCGTGTCAGAGACGATCTTCGAAAGGAACCGCTCGTACTGCTCGTACCCCTTGAGCTGCGCCCTGCGGTAATCCTCCCCGGTGACGATGATCCCGTCCAGGCGGAGGCTGTCCTCCATGATGTACATGTCGGGGGTGAACCGGAGCTGCCAGGCGAGGTCCTGCATCTGGTGGGGGACGATGATCTGGAACCGGAGGTCCACCCGCCCGCCGCGTTCCGCGACGTTGCGGAACCGGGCCGTGATGACCGCAGCGTCGATGACGTCCGTCGCGACCATCTCCCCGGTCTCGTTATCCCGGACGGCCTTCATGATGAGGATCTCCTTCCCGGTGTCGTCACGGACGGTGAGCGTGTCGCGGCGTGCCCTACGGTACTCCGGCTCCGGGAGCGGGTCCCCGCCCGGAAGGACGAGCTGCGGGGCGAGCCCCCGGCGGCGGATGTCCTCCGCCTTGCGGGACGTCCCGCAGGAGACCATGAGCACGGCGGCGGCGAAGAGGGCCGCCAGGACCGTTATGATTGTTCTACTTTTCATCACTCGTTTCGTTTGAGGGGCTATCCAGGGCAGCCATGGTGTCAGCCGGGGCGGAGGAGTCCTCCGCGGCGGAGAGGATGCCGTATTCGCTTTCGACCGCCTCCCCGAGGGCGCGGACGGACTCCCTGACGCTCCGGTGCTCCGACGGGTGTATCCACTCCGCGACGGTGCTGCCCGCCCCGAAGAGGACGAGGAGCCCGAGGACCGCCAGCCCGAGGAGGGACCGGTTGTCCGCGAAGGGAGCCTTTTCCTTGTTTCCGTCTTCCATCGTCTCAGAAGATAAATATGACAGACAGCATCACGTCGTCGGGGAGGATGAACGTCTTCGTCCCGCTATCCCTGACGGTGCCGCAGGTAGGGCACGCATAGGTGGTGTAGCGGGTCGTCCCGCCCCAGAGGCCAAGACCGAACTCGATGTTCCAGTTACGGTGGATCATCCTCGTGTAGCCGACCGAAAGCCCGGCCCCGAGGGCCTCGCCCTCCTCAGTGGCGGGGGAGACAATGCCGCCGCGGTTGTACTCCATCCACTGGCCGCGGGCGCCGACCCACCAGCCGGAGTAGACGTACCAGGGCCACCAGCGGATCCCCGCGTGGTAGGCCTGCTTGCGGTTCTGCAGCTGGTCCTGGCGCTCGAACTCCTCCTGTGCGGCTGGGACCGGCTCGTCCACGAGCGCATCGATGGCTGCACGGGGAACGGGACGGATCGTCCAGGGGTTGTACCGGAAACCGGCGTGGAGGGTGAAATGGCGCGAGAGGGCCGCACCGGCCTCGAGGTTGGCGGTCCCGAGGTCGGCCCAGCCGACGATATTCGTCGATACGCTGTACTGCTGGGCGGAGGCCCTGCCCGGGAGAAGGGACAGGGCGAGCGCCGAGAGCAGGAGGATTGACAGGGTCCTTGACATCATGTATCGTTCTCTAGAAGTTGATCCTTATGCCTGCCGATCCCCTCAGCGAGAGGGTCTCCTGACGGGTGGCCAGTCGCACCGGGAGGGAGACGGCACCGACGAGCGCGACCTTCCTCGCAAGGAAGAGCTCCGCCTCGAGGGACGGCTCCAGCCCGTAGGTGAATCCCGAATGCGGGGACGCGGCCTCCGCCTCCTCCTTCGTCCAGGAGGAGGACGTGCCGGAGGCGGTGTCGTCCCTTATGACCTCCTCGGCCGCACCGAGGGCGTCGTCGAAGTCGATCCCGATGAACGCCCCGGCTCCCCCGTAGAGGGACAGTGACCGGCTCCTCGTGGCAGCGATCCGGTAGAGCCACGACCCTGAGGCCGTGAAACTGCCTGCCGCCTCCCCGGCGGGTACGATGCAGCGGATGCCTCCGGCCCATCGCGCGCTGACGGTGTAGCGTCCCGCCTCGATCCCGAACCCGGGATGGCTTCCCGCTGAAGGCGAGAGGGTGGCTGTGCCGAGCGCGGTCGCGTACCACTGGGAACGCATCGTCCGCTGGGCTCCGGCCGGCGGGGAGACGGTGACAAGAAGGAGCGATGCAGCGAGTACCGCCAGACGGTGTGACAGAGGCCTCGTATATATTGGTCTTTTGCTGTTCATTCTTGTGATATTTCGGATACTGCTTAGAATATTGAACGGTTGCAAAAATAAGGAAGTTTTTCGAAACTGCAAAGAATTTTGATTATAGGACTTAATAAATTGAATATTTTTACATATTTTTGCGGCAGAAGCCACCCTTTTACCCATGTCATCGAAGTCCATTTCAAAAAAGAGCAGCCCCCTCCCGCCTTCGCTCCGGCAGGGGAGGGCCGTCATGCGACAGAGCGTCGAGATGACTTTCGCGCGGTATGACTACACGGCCATCGAGAAGCGGATCCGGTATGCGCTTACATACCTGGCCTTCATGGAGGGAAAGGGGAAGGGCGGGGAGGACACCCCGCTCGGGAGGGTGGAGATGGACGAGTACCACCAGCGGTACGTCACCGTTCCGATACGGGTGCTGATGGGATCGTCACGCTCGCACAACTACGACGACATCCGGGAATCCGTGGACAGCTTCAACGCCAAGACCGTCTGGATACCGGACGGTGAGGGGGGATGGTTCAAGGCCTATCCCCTCGTCGCGGCGTACGTCCGCAAGAGCCGCGGGAACATCATCCTTAAGATCGACCGGTCCGTGTGGCACTGTTTCGCCAGCGAGTCACGGCACTATACGGAGTTCGACGTCCTCCAGGCGATGCAGTTCCGTTCACCCCTGACGATGCGGCTCTACGAGATAGCCAATACGCTCACCCGACCCTCCGAGTTCCAGGTGTCCTTCCTCAGGGATATCTTCTGCCTTGATGCCACATACTCAGACACCGGACAGTTCCTCCGGACGCTGCGCCGCTCTCTCTCCGAACTGGAAAAGGGTGATGTCGCCATGGACCTGGAGTGTCTGAGGGGGAATCCCTCGTCGAGGCGGATAACCGCTCTCCGGCTTTCCCCGAGGGCAAACTATGAAGGGAAGGAGCGTGAGGATGCCATCCACAGGACGCTCCGGCGTCATGGGTTGTCTTGGCTTCTGAGTCCGGTAGATAGGACGGCGCTCCGGGAGGCAGGATTCAGCCACGAGGACATCTGCCGTAACATCGTCCTCCTGAAGGCTGCCGAAAGGATTCTTGACGGGAGGAAATACGGTGAGAACCTCTTCGCGGCCAAGGTTCAGGAACTGATGGCCGAGTCCGCTGCCAAACAGAATCCGAAGGGGTGGATCATCGCCGCCCTGAAAAGGATAGTGAGGACTGCTGATTGAGCTATAGTGATGCTAGGCTGCCATCAAATCAATCCGATTCCATGGCCAGCCTCTTCCTCAATAGTTTTCCCATTTCTGGCAGAATGCTTTCCCATTTTTGGCAGAATCATTTCCCATTTTTGACAGGATGGATTCTTCTAACACCATGAAAATCATTGCAATAGAATCTGGAGGAAAGCTCCATGTTAAGAATATGTTAATAAGCGCACGTGTACGCGCTATGTGCACGCGCGAGGCGTGCTTGATGAAAGAAAAAAACGGACTGTCTCAAGGAAGGGGGATCATCCCCAGCGTTCCTTCATCTCTTCGATGGCCGGGGCATATCCCAGCTCGGCCGACTTTCCTATCCAGTATTTCCCGGAGACCGGATCCGCCGCAAGACCCTTGCGGCCGCACATATAGATCTTCCCGAGCTCGTGCTTGCTGAAGGCTGACTGGGTGTCGTCTCCTTCTGCGGCCTTCTTCAGGATATCCATCCCTTTTTCCGGGTCATACCAGGGCTTGTCGTCCATCATGTAGGCAAGCCCGTAAAAGGTGACGGCTTGGGGCATCCCGTACGATGCGAGCTTCTCCAGCATCTCCAGTTGGGTGGTGACTTCCCCGGTGGACTCCGCCGCCCTGAGGTCCGAGATGATCTGGCCCATGAGGGTCAGGAAATCCCTGGTGAACTGCGCCTGCTCCCTATCTGTCTTACTGCGTTTCATGGATCGGTACATCTTATTGCCGTTACAAAGGTAACGATTATATGCTGCCGATGTCATCTGGAAGGGAGCTAGATGAATAAGGGAAGTTCACTATCCCTTTTTCATCAAGAGAAAAGCGATGGCAAGGAAGCCGGGGTACCATCAGCCTTTGGATACCAGATCCCGGAGGAGATCGATCCTCTCCCTTGCTTTCAGCGGCCATAGGGGCAGTCTCTTCATCGCCCCCTCCATGTCAGTCTCGTTCTGGATGAACATGATTTCGGCGGAGCCTTCACCCAGGGCCATCTTCAGTCTTTCAAGGATGGCGGATATCTGCTCATCGGCAGGGAGCAGATCTTCCAATCTCCCCGTGATCTGAACGAGCGCGTAGACCTCCTCCTGGACGGCGGGGCTGAGTGACATGTCCTTGTTTTCGACGAGGGCCTTCGAGTCCTTCAGCCATTTGTCACAGATGGCGGATAACTCCTCCAGCATGCGGGCGGATTCTGAGTTGCCGGGTTTCTTCTTGAAGAGTGAGAGAAAGCCTTTCATAAGCGATGTCCTTTGATTCTTTTGCCAGATATAACCATTGAACGAAATCTATTTTCATTTGCAGGGATTCATACCAGGTCCCGCCCTGCGCAAGGAAGAGGCGGACAATCTCCACCGGCAGGCATGCCCCTCCGGGCAGCGGCCTTGCGGCCGCCGCGGTTGTATTCTCCACCTTCCTCCTTGCCTCCTCCCGCCGTTTACGGTATGCAACGTAATTCTTCGGGATTGAGGGAGACGCGTCTCCCACAACCCTTGAATTCAGTTGCAAAGTTAAACGGCTCCGCTCCTGGAGGATGCCGTCAAGTCAAACCTCACAATCATCCAATCATGGAAAAGAGCACCTACAAAATCAAGGGGAAGGAGTACAATGTCTTTCCCCTGCAGGCATCCTGGGGACCGGTCAGCCTGGTCTTCATGAAGGAGAGCTACCTGGACGGGACACTCGCCGTCGTGGCC